>Ga0209168_10000079_pt1 | contig 108901 bp, 78 predicted proteins | sample Coa_R1_FD_187156 | JGI IMG/M metagenome (GOLD analysis project Ga0209168, IMG submission 187156) | Surface soil microbial communities from Centralia Pennsylvania, which are recovering from an underground coalmine fire - Coalmine... | ecosystem: Environmental > Terrestrial > Soil > Unclassified...
ACTTTCATTCGCTCCACGGCATACTGCTGGAACTCCAGCGTATACCGCCCGTTCCTTCTCCTCTTTTGCACTTTGCAACCCCTTTACTGCAAAGTGTAACGTTCCTCACTGTCTCATTTTTGGGGTTCAGTCCAATCAAAATCGACTTTTTGGCCTTTAGCTCTTAGCCCTTGGGCGTAACATCATTGACGGTTATGTCCGACATTGTTCGCCGCGGACGAAGTCGGGAATCGCGGGCTTCGAAAGCGACCTCGGGCCGTCAAAAGAATCATGCACGACCATGCGTAACTCCGTTACAACCCGCGTCTTTATTGATCAAGATCGGCTTTTTGGCCTTTAGCTCTTAGCCCTTGGGCGTAACATCATTGACGGTTATGTCCGACATTGTTCGCCGCGGACGAAGTCGGGAATCGCCCAGACAACGATCCTGGTCTGCTGTCTGCCGTCTTAAAATTGCGAAGATGACGGCATGAGAGACCAGGATCGCTGCGGGAGTTCATCTGCGCAATGCTCGCTTCGGGTAGGCCGCCCGGCATGCACTCGCAGAATGGCCCGGAACGAGATCCTTCGCTCTGCTGGAGGATTTCGCCAGCGGACTCCCGCTTCGGTTGCGCCTTCGCTCACGCCCGCAAAACAGCTCAAGTTGTCAAAGAGCGCATAGCAATCTCGACTGACGAGCGCCTCCGCCATTCCGGCGACGAGCGCACAATTGAGAAGGGAACGGGCGTGGCGCCACTTTCGCACCATGGTTTTGGCCACACTCCCAACGGATTGGCGCTCGGCGGCAGGATAGCCCATGGAAGTGCGGTGCGCAACTTTAGGGCCCCTAAATTTGTGGCTAATTTTTCAACAGGTTAGAGGCGCTATAAGAATATTGTTGGAGGCAGGACCAAGGCCACTGAGCCGGATGCTCCGCCGTTCCACAGAGTCCCATTTATTTGGCAAAGCTCATTTCAAAGTGCATGTAGTAGGGAGCTGATGGCGGGTGTGGAAATTTGCCCTTTTCGAGCGCCGGCCGCATACAAGCATAAATGTTGGTTTCGTGATCGACGTAGAGCCGTAAGACATGACCATCTGCTCCTAGTGCCACAATAAATGAGAACGCAGATGTATCCGGATGATCAGTCGACTTCGCGCAGGACTCAAAGATAGGCCCGTATTTCTGCTCGTAATAGTCCGTCAGATCAATTGCAGCATATATTCGTGTTGCGCGGTCCTTACCTTCTGCATCTGCCAGTGCCGCAGCTTCCTTGAATGAACGGGCGAGGCCGCTTGCCATGCCGGAAGTCGTGAGTAGAGAAATGAACAGTATGGAAAAGATCTTCCTCATTGTTGAATTACAGTACACGAGAAAGACAGACGCAAGTGACCTTAGTGCCAGCTTCTTAGTGGGCACCAGTGCTCGCCCTCAACGCTCGGCTGACAACTGTTCACATCAAGCGATAGCTCCCTGAATGCTCACCGAAAGGCGCCCTCGATAGAGAATGCCTTCATCACGTAGCCTCCAGTCACCACTTTATCAATCTCAAGACGATGGCACCCAAGCAACATGATGCGGCTGCGAAGACCATTAAGATCATCCGCCAATTGCCCCCTGTGAGGCGACCTACAAGAAACGCGACCAGGGCGTAGAACGCCATAATGACACCCATCGCACCAACGACTGGAGCGGAGAAAAAGGCGTATCGCTGCTCGAAAGCAAAGAATATCCACGTCCAGTTGTAGCCTGCTCCAATAATGACGCACAGTGTGACAAGAGACCAGGGCGTCCGGCGCTGACTCGATTTGTTGGCTCCTCCTTCCCCGATTGCAGGTAGAGTGTCTGGCGGAGGGGTGAGCAACCCCAAGGCTAGAGTGCCGGCCACGAAGAACAACAAGCCCACTGAGGGATCTCCCCCAGACAGAACTCGTGAAAGAAATGCGATGAAGCCACACGACGCCAAGACTACGATTATTCCACGAACAATCGGGACCCCAAAGCGGGTCTTCTTTACTGTGCTCTGGTTTTCCATGCCTCTGGTGCGCCTCGCTTAATAAATCGTCGTCATCTGCTAGTGTATTCCCTGCATGCTCAGTGTGTAACAATCTTTCCGTGTCTGATTGCCCCATGGATCGGTCCAGTTCAAAGGATTGTTCCGCACATACTGATAGAAGTTGATCCCGCCCTGAAACCGGATAGGATCTTCGCTCAAAAAGCGCCCAGTGTTCGAGTGGTAGTATCTGGCGCGGTAGTACGACGCGTGGTCGTACACGTATCCGACCTGCATTGTACGCATATTTCACGTTAGTGACGAACAACGCGGTGTGCGCCTGGGGCACTCGACTTGTCTGGCATGTGGGCTGACGATCCAGGAACCCCTTCGACGCACGTAAAATGACGAAGAAAATCGTCCCAAAAGCAGTTGCGCACGCGTTCGATGCGCTTCCCATTTACGGTGACTGATTGGTCCTCTCTCAGGAACTGATTGCCTGACATGTTCGCGGGTGAAGAATCCCGAATGCCGAAATTACTCTTCTGAAGCACCTCTAGGTTCTTGGTTGACAAGCTGACGAATTCACTCTCATTGAACACCATGGTGAGGTGACCATCGATGAGCTTCAGAACAACACAGTCTCGCTGAGTGACGCCAGAGCCCGAGTCAGTCACTACCCCAGAGATAAATATCTCGTGGATACCGCTCTGGGCAAATTCAGGATACCTAACAGTTGGAGTTGTCTCATATCGCGACTGCAACCGGATGGTCTGCTCATATGACCAGGCATCTTCGAAATCGCCGGATCTCTTGAACAGGATGACCGCGAATTCGTCACACCCTGAACTTGTTACGATGAGAACAAGCTTCTTGCCTTGCTCGTCTAAAACCACGGCTTTGGACTTTGCCTGATACGAGCCAACGCACGAAAGCTGCACCCATCGACGGACCGTTTCCGAGTTGCCCGACTCGATCTTCGTCGAAATTGTAGCTGCGCTCTCTGGAACTTGTGCTCGCGCTAAGCCGCCCATAACACCAGAGATTAAAAGCACTGGTAGTAATAGATGGAGTCTCATCTGCCTAAGCCCCAGAAGGTGTTGTTTGACCCTTCAATCTGCGGCAAAGCATAAAAACCGCGCCCGGGCGAACCGTGGTTTATTTGACGGTTGCCGAAGACGCCCCCTTGCGCACTAAACGGGTCCGCCGCTGGAAACTGCAGTGCGAAGTTACTCGCTTTAATGGCTCGCTTCAGAAAGTCGCACATCAGCTTCTGGCCCTTCACTCAGAGGTTCGTCTATGCCAGCCCCTTGCGTGTAGCGGGCAAGCGGGTTTCCACTCTGATCCACTTCCTCGATCACGATTGCTCCATCATAAACGTAATTCGTGCTGTTCTTCTGGATTCTTCTGCCAAACGGGTCATATTTGAAGTTCACCGTACTGCTGTTCGGCGTCGGCGATCTTGGCTAAGGGAGATCAGTTCACGCGAGTAACATTCTTGGGGTTGAGCATGAGCTTGGGCTGCAAACTGCATCCCTGCGCTCCACATTGTGCCTTGGGAGCACAAAAAGGATCACCCCTGTATTGAATATGGATGCGGTATTTACCTGCAGGTACGTCTCCAAAGTCGTATCTTCCTTGATTATCTGCCCGGGCGTGATGGACTATCTTGGTTCCAGAAAGCAATTCCAGTTCCATACCAGACAGGGGAGCGCCGTAAGGATCCTGAAGGACGCCAGCAAGGGCTTGGGCCCGCTTAAGCCGAAATTCCTTTGACACTGTACAATCCCTCGCTTTCGACCGGACGGCAAGGATCATTCCTAGTAATACAACTGTTGACGTCAGAACGTGCCTCGTCAGTTTCATTGATTTTCCTCATGTTGCTGCGTGGCCCTGCACCTGAGTCAGCCGCCCGGCATCGTCCATAAACGTAATTCGTGTTTGGCAATTGAACCGACATGAGGCGCAAGCTCCTGCCTTCCATCCCTGCCTTATCACTCTGGAATCGGTGCGCTGATGGGCCGATAAACGCTAAGGGCGGATATGTGGATGAGCCAGTGGAATCCTGACTAATCTATACTAGTCGACCGGACAGCCTGAACTCTGTAGCTTGCCGGTAACCCGAGTAATTGCTTGCTCAACGCTTCCGGACAGCGCCTTTATTTTGTCTGCTGTAAGGCTCTCGCGTGCATGAGCTTGCTGCGTTACAGAATGATTTCGTTGCTCATCCAAAAGGGAGATCGTGTGCTGTAGAAGCTTAATTGCATTCCGATAGTGGGGACAACGGTCGCGGCTGGACAGATCGGCTGCAAGCTCGGAAATAGAAGCCAAATCCTGCAGACCGGGAATGCTCTGCTCTTGGAACTGAAGCGCCCTGTCCCGGTAAACGATCGCCTGAATCACATATTCGTCTTTACGCCCGCTATCTTTCTGGGCTTTTTTCAAATAAAGTCCGGAGACGCTCGTATAAACCCAATAATTCCCCGGATCGACCGGGTGCTTTTGCGTCCAGTCGACTGCGGTTTTGATAGCATCTTCATCCCGGCCCCGCTCCTGGTCTTTAGACATTCTTGATACGACTTCAGCAGTTGTTGAGGGAGCAGACCAGCCCATGTTTCTCGCTAACACCCTCACCACTACGCGCAAAGCGGAATCATCATTGCGGAGCGAGAAAACGATCCACACCGCAATGCCCATGAGGGCAATCGCTGCGGGAACAAGCAATCGTTTCGAGGTCAGCTTCAGTGTGAATCCTCCTAACTATCGGTCCCGGCAAACAATCGCTACTTGTCCTTGGAAAATACAGTAAATACCCTTGGCCTAAATCAAAACGGAAACACCGGCTCCTCTATATCACTGGCTTGAATGTCATTGAAGCGTGGATCCAAGATTGCCAGCGGGAACCTACGTAAACAATTCTTCATCCGACCGATGCCCACAACGACATCAGGATCCGGCATTTGCATTGGAGGAGGTTCTGGACCCATTCCAGGCCCCTTTGATCCAAAGTCTGGCCCTGGTCCCCTCTGTGTATTGAAAGGGTTTAGTTTTGTGGGGACAGGTAACTTCGGCTCCCCAAAGGGATGATCGCCAACACAGTCGCGATAGGCGTCGTATTGGTTCTGAATGTCCCGCAAAACGCAATGCGCCGGTGATGGCACAGGAGGGGCAAAGTCGCTGGGGTCTGGCCAAGCATTCCCGTTTCCCCCAGAGTTATCTGGCGGCAATGGGATTATCGGCAGTGCGCCTAAAAGAACTGGCGGAGGCGACTGCACAGGGATTAGCTCTCCGCAAAAATTGAACCCCGTGGGATTTTCATTGCAGAAGGACACGACACCTGACCCTCGAGCAACCGCACCCATACACATAGGACACATTCCAAATGGATCACGGAGCAAGAGCGAATTGTTGTGAACATATGAATAGAAATTAACACCGCCTAAGAACCCAATCGGATCCTCGCTCAAAAAGCGGCCAGATGTCGGGTCATAGTATCTGGCGCGATAGTACCGCAGGCCAGTTTCAGGGTCATAGTCCCGGCCCGTGTACTGGAACGGGTTGGTAACCGTTCCACTGGCGGTCGTGAGATTGCCAAAGGAATCATAGCCATATGTGTTCGCGAGGGAACCACCGGAACTGCTCAGCGAGGTGACCGACCCAAGCCCATCCTGCTCGTAGTAGTTCGTTGCTCCTGAACGAGTTTCACCCAGGGGCTCGTCGATTCCAATGCCTTGCGAGTACCGGGCAAGCATGTTTCCGCTCTGGTCTACTTCGTCAATCACACTGGCTCCATCATAAACGTAATTCGTGCTGTTCTTCTGGATTCTCCTGCCAAACGGGTCATACTTAAAGTTCACCGTGCTGCTGTTGGGCGTCGGCGATCTTGGCTAAGGAAGATCAGTTCACGCGAGTAACATTCTTGGGGTTGAGCATGAGCTTGGGCTGCAAACTGCATCCCTGCGCTCCACATTGTGCCTTGGGAGCACAAAAAGGATCACCCCCGTATTGAATATGGATGCGGTATTTATTGAGCTTTGCATAATATAGTTACAAAGGAAACAGTTCAGCTTGTTGCCAGAAGGCCATCACCAAAGTCGGTCGTTTCCGCATTCGCCCCAGTGCTTTCCGGGCTCTTTGGCTTAACTGCGCGAAGTTCTCCGGGCAGAAGTTCGGCAACTCATGTTGTTTCCAGTGCGCCCATAAATAGTCCACGGGATTGAGTTCGGGCGCATAACCGGGAAGAAACTCCACCCACAAACGACCCTGCTGCTCGCGTATGTACTGCCAGGTGGCATGGCTGCGATGGCCCGTCAATCCGTCCCAGATAATGAGTAGCTTGCCGGGAATGTGGCGTTGCAGGTGGGATAAAAACTCAATCACTTGCGGGCTCTTGATGCTTCCGGGAAACATGCGGAAGTAAAAGTTCCACCATGTCACTCCCGCCATAGCCGATAGCTTCTTCCAGTTGAAGTGATACTGCAATACCGGCGTTTCCCCCTTGGGCGCCCAGGTTCTACAGCGGTGCGGACGTTCACTCAATCCACTTTCGTCGATGAAGACGATGGTTCGCCTTTCTTCGCGGGCTTTTTTTTAATCTCCGGCCAGCGCTTTTGCTTCCATTGGCGAATCTTGTCTTCATCCCGCTCCAAAGCACGGCCAGCGGGTTGTTGGCAACTCCAGCCCAGTTGTCGCAGGATCCGCCAAGCTTGTGAGGGGGTATAGCGGACCCCACACTCATGCTCAATCAGATGGGCCACGCGCCAAGCCGTCCACAAGGTAGTCTCATAACCCAAGGCTTGGGGGCCGCGCTTCAACCCGCGCTCCAGGCGCTGCAAATCTTGGGCGTTGAGGCGAGGTTTGCGTCCCGCTCGCCCCGCTTGTTTCAAAGCTCGCACACCGCCTTGACTCAGTTGCTTTTCCCAGCGACTGACCGACTGGCGGTGGACTCCGACTTGCCGGGCGACTTCCGCCGGATGCACACCTTGACGCAACAGCCGAGCGGCGACCAACCGTCGCTCCTCTAGCTTCTGAAAATCACGACGTACTCCTGCCGGGTTTCCCATAAGCGCAGGGTAGCATAGAGTTTTAGAAATGTCACTATATTATTCAAAGCTCAATAGTTGCAGGTACGTCTCCAAAGTCGTATCTTCCTTGATTATCTGCCCGGACGTGATGGACTATCTTGGTTCCAGAAAGCAATTCCAGTTCCATACCAGACAGGGGAGCGCCGTAAGGATCCTGAAGGACGCCAGTAAAAACTTGGGCCGCTTAAGTCGAACAGACAATGCGTCGGACCCATGTGCCGCCAGATCAGCCCGCGCTTGCGGCCGGACGATGGAGTCATTTGATTCAAGACGTTCTGCCATGATTTTTGGATCCAAAGGCATCTTATGGTCTGTGGTCTGAGCGTAGGCGGACGGAATCAACTCGAGCCGGAAAAAGCGAGACTCTGAATTCGCGCTAGAGAAAATCGTTGTATTCATCTCCTTTAACGGGACTGAGTCCTTATCTTGATCGAGGAATAGTTTGTGGCTCTGCTGATCATAAGTAAGAGTTACTTCCTGGCAATAAAAATCATCCTGTATCGCGAGTCTGTAGATTTTGATGTCGTCGTGCTGGGCAATGCTTTGGTCGATGTAGAAATCGACAATCGTTCTTGGTGACTTTTTCTGTTGGAAAATAATTCGCCACTGAAAGTCAGATTGAGTTTTTGCTTCGTAAACGCGGCGCATGTAGAGATCTTCAAATGGGCTCCTGAAGTCGCTTGTTGGCGCCATACCGATCAAGCAACATTGAATGCCGGCCTCATCCTTTATGCTGTTTCTTACCCAAACAGCCGCGAAGACGAAGAAGACGAGCAGGCCATAAGGACCGTAAGTGAAAAGAAGTTTTGCCCACATTCCAGGCATATAGGCATCCCCTCAAACCATTCCTGATGAATAGTGCTGAAAAACCACTCAAACGCTCAAACGTTACAAAATATGCACAGGCCCGGCTTTAGTAGAAATCCGCCACTCAAAACTGCCTGGCACGGCACCAGAGGGCTTACCAAGCAGGGTGTGCAACCGCTATTTCTTTAAATTGATGGGGTTGCGAAAGAGAACCCATCGTGGCCGGCAGGCCCTGCAATCGATTTTGTAGCTGCGAGAGTGTTACGCTGGTGGCCGTCTGGTGCAGCACTAGGGGGGGCCTGGACAGGCCTGCCACTATTCCTTTAATGAAGCAGTTCCGAAAGGAGTCTCAGAGGATCTTGGAGGGTACTGTAGTCGGATTTTGGGCTCTGGACGAGAATCTGAAAAACTCGTGGATTTAAAGGGTTTCCGAGTAGCAGTTCTTTGGCTACACTGGGCGGCGTGAGAGACAATGAATGGAGCAAGATTCTGGGTTGGCCGGGCTACCGGGTCTATCGAAGTGAGATCAACGAATCGGCCAAGACGTTGCGTTTATGGGTACGGCGCAAGCGCGGGAACCGCAAGCTGGTGTGCTCGGGCTGCGGAAATCGGATCCATGAAATCGTCGCGACTTATGAGCGGGAGGTGCGGGATCTGCCTTGGTCTCAGTATCGGGCGACGGTGGTGATTGAGTTGCATCGGGTGCGCTGACCGAATTGTGGGATCAAAGCTGAAAGGGTGGAGCAACTGCCCAGCAAGGCACCCTTCAGCAAGCGCTTTGAAGAGGCCGTGGGACTGGCCTGCGAGAGTGCGGCGGTGAGGCGAGTGGCGCGACAGTATGGGCTGGCGGCGAGTACGGTGCGAGGCATGGATTTGCGTTATCTAAAGCGCTGGGCGGCGGGGAGGAGAAAGCCGGCTTTGCGGCAGATGGGAGTGGATTAGATTCATCTGGGCAAGAAGCAAAAGTTCCTCACCGTGGTGAGCAATCTGGAGACGGGCGAGCCTTTGTGGTTTGGCCGGGAGCGGAAAAAAGAGACGCTGGATGAGTTCTTCGCCCAGCAGTTGAGCAGCTTCCAACGCAGCGCGATCCGGGCCGCTTGCGTGGACATGTGGGAGCCCTTCCGGCAAAGCTTGGAGCAGTGGGCACCGAACTGCCGCATCGTCTACGACAAGTTTCACATTATGCAGCATGCCGGGGCGGCGGTGGATGAAGTACGGCGTGCAGAGTTCTTTCGTAAAGGTGGTGCGACACGTGAGGTGGTGAAAGGAAAGCGCTGGCTGTTGCTGTCGCGCTGGGTGCATCTGAATACGGACAAGAAACGGCAGCTCAATCAACTGTTCGCGCTGAACCGGCGAATGATGAAAGCCTATCTCCTGAAAGAGAGCTTAGACCGGCTGTGGAGCTATCGCTACGAGGGAGCCATGCTGCGTTACCTGAAGAGCTGGATCGACCAGTTGCGCTGGCAGCGGCTCAAACTCATGGAAAAGCTGGCACGGATGTTGCTGGATCACCTGGAGGGAATCTTGAACTACTGCCGGATCAAGGTGCCGCTGGGTGTGGTGGAGGCCGTGAACGGGAACATCAAAGCGCTTTTGCGTCGTGGCCGTGGCTACAGTGACCTGGACTATCTGCTGCTAAAGGCGCAACGGCTGGCAGCCACCAAGACGCAATTCATCGTTTTACAGAAAGCCGCTTAAAATGCTTAGCCTTTTCAGATTCTCGTGCAGAACCAAAATAACAAAAATGTCAGACAAATTGTCAGCTCTTCATATTCCAGAGAAGCCACCGGGGTTGTTGGACAAGTACTCTTGGGTCTACATGCTATCGAGCAGTTCACGGCGGGCACTTTATACCGGCGTTACGAATAATTTGGCTGAGCGGGTGCTTCAGCACAAGAATGACGTTGGGGATGGTTTCACGAAGAAATATAAGTGCCATCGCCTGGTTTATTACGAGTCGTTTTCCTACATCGGAGAAGCTATTGCACGCGAAAAAGAAGTCAAGGCATGGAGACGAGAGAAGAAGAATGCTTTGATAGAAACAATGAATCCGCAGTGGAGAGATCTGAGCGAGGGTTGGTATGACGTGAAGGGTCTTGCTCAGGAAGGACAACGCAATGCAGAGAGGAACCGCAAGGTTTCTCCGCATCCCCGGCAAGCCGGGGATGCCTCGAAATGACGGAGGGTGAGGTGGCCAGCCGCGGATGCCTCGAAATGACGGAAGGTGAATGGCAAGCCGGCGATGCTCGAAATGACGGAGGGCGAGGACAGACCTGCTCATTGTCTTCTGCTACGCGGATGCTGTGGAATTCGTTGAATTGATAGTGAAGATTGGGTAATTGGGTAATTGAAGAGCAAAGGCAAAATCTCCCTGAATGTACCGAGGGCGAAATCTAGAGTTTTGATGACGGTAGGGTTCGCTCGCTTCGCTTCGGGATAAACACAGAAAAGATAAACTCAAGAGAGATAAACTCAAAGAGCGATGAGCTCAAAGAATCATGTTTTCCAACCGCACAAACTGGAACCTTACCGCGAACCGGCTGAGCGAAGCCCTGAGCCGCTACAGGGCGAGCGGGAGGCCGCTGCTGGACTTAAGCGCCTCCAATCCGACGGAGTGCGGGTTTCAATACGCGAGCCACGCCATCATGCGGGCGTTGTGCAGTCCGCAGACGATTGAATACCGGCCTGACCCCAAAGGGCTGGAAACGGCTCGCCAGGCTGTGGCCACCTATTACAGGGAGCGTGGTTCCAAAGCCGGGGCAGGGAACATGATACTTACCACCAGCACCAGCGAAGCCTATTCCTTCATTTTCCGCTTGCTATGCAATCCTGGCGACGAGTTACTGATTCCATCTCCGAGCTACCCTCTTTTTGATTTTCTGGCTGAGATCCAGGATGTGAAGCTGAGGCGTTATCCCCTGATCTACGATCACGGGTGGCAGATGGATCTGCACGCTCTACAGCAGGCGGTCACGGAGCGCACGCGGGGCATTATGGTGGTGCATCCTAACAATCCCACCGGACACTTCACCAAGCCCGCGGAACTTGCTGCGCTGGTCGAGCTGTGCGCGGCACGGCAGGCAGCCATCATCGCCGATGAGGTCTTTCTGGATTTTTCGCTTGCGCCGCAGACGCCATTCAGTTTCTGTTCGAACCGGGAGGCGCTCACCTTTACCTTGAGCGGACTCTCCAAAATCTCGGGCTTGCCGCAGATGAAGCTGGCATGGCTGGTGGTGAGCGGGCCGGAGGAGTTAAAGAGGGAGGCGCTGGCCCGCCTGGAGGTGATCGCGGACACCTATCTCTCCTTGAATGCGCCGGTGCAACTAGCGGCCCCGGTCTTCCTGGAGATGCGGCACGGATTTCAGCAGCAGGTGATGGCCCGTATCCAGAAAAATCTGGCCGAGTTGGACCGCCAGCTGACAACACAGAAAAACTGTAGCCGGCTGGAGGTGGAGGGTGGATGGTACGCGGTCTTGCGCGTCCCCGCAACGCGCTCCGATGAAGATCTGGCGCTGGAGTTGCTGGAGCAGCAAGGAGTCTATGTGCATCCCGGGCATTTTTATGATTTTCACCAGGATGGCTTTTTGGTGGTGAGCCTGATTACGCCGGAGAAGGATTTTGCAGAGGGAGTCGAACGGATTTTAGCAATAGTCCACTGACAAAAAACCTTACCACGGATGACACGGACCAAATTGATTTCCACTGATAAATCTGAGGGGGGAAATCGAAAAAATGCATTCCTTAAAAACCGCTCGTGGTTGGCGTTAGCTTACTTTTGAAGAGTGCGTTGGCCTGTTCAAACCGTTGGGCCATGCGTTCGCCGCTGCAGGGCTGTTCCAGCAGGCTTTCGGAGTCCCACTCGCTGCGTGGAACACCGAAGAAGTCGCCGCCATAGACGTGAGGAGCGCCCGTCAGCCGTGGGATGGGATTGGTGACCGAGTGGATAATGTCGCGACCCAGAGGTTGAGCGTCCTTTTCGCAGAGCGCCCTTGCGCCCGCAGCCTCCACCTTGCCTAAACCGCCGGGCAGGCGACGCCAGAAAATGTTGTCCTCGCGGCCGGTATAGATGCCAATCACGGCCCACATCTGGTGGTTGTGAGGCAGCAGGGTCATCCACGGCGCCCAGATTACGTTGAGAATCGTGAGATCGTCGGAGCGATAGAGCGGCTGCATCTCCGCCCGCTGCGGCTCGCCCAGGGCTTTGAGCACCGCCGCCGGGTCAGACACGGCTCGGGCCACAACCTCTCGCACCGAGGCGTGGGAGGCGTCCTCTTTTAAAGCGGAGCGGCAATCGGCGGCGAACTGGTCCAAATCAAACATGCTATCTCCGCTATGCTACACCGCGCCCTGCGGCCGCGCAAAATGCTTGGTTTTCAGGCAGCGCCGCGCCGCCAGATGAGGTACACGGGCGCTCCCAGCAAGACAATTCCAAGCCCGATGGCAGCGCGCCCGGGTTGAGCGACCATGGCATTGGCTACCAGTGCGCCGGCAGTCACGACAAAAATCAAGGGCGTGAATGGATACCCCACTACGCGATACGGACGCTCGGCGTTGGGTTCGCGCTTGCGATAGACAAATACACATGCAGCAGCCAGGGCATAAAAAATCCAGCTCGAAAAAACAACATAGGTGAGCAACTGCTCAAAAGTTCCGCTGGCAGCCAGCACTGCCGACCACGCGACTGCAGCGATCACGGCAAAAGCCGGTGTACCGAAGCGGGGATGTACTTCTGACAGGCGTTTAAAGAACAACCCGTCCTTTGCCATGGCATAGTAAACACGCGGAGAGGTGAGAACCACGGAATTTGCCGCGCTGAAGATGGAGATCAAAATCGTGATGGTGACCAGTTTTGCTATCGCAGGATGGATCGCCGTGGCTACGGCGGTTGCGGCCACGCGGTTGGAGCCGGCAACGCCATCAGCTCCCAAAGCGGCGAGATACCCAATGTTGGCAAAGATGTAGATAAACATGAGCGCAGCCGAACCGACAAGAAACGCCAGCGGATAATTACGCCTGGCGTTCACAGTTTCTCCGGCGCTGTAGGTGGCATACTGCCAGCCTTCATAGGCCCACAGAACGCTGATCATGGCCAGTCCAAAACCAGAAAACAGAGAACCCGCAGGTGAAGGTGAGGTTGCGCCCGCGGTCAGATGAATCGGCGTCTTGCCTAACCATAATAAAGCTGAACTCATGCAGAGCAGCGCCAGAATTTTGATGGTGGTGGCTACGTTGAGTAGATTAGCGCTCTGGCGCGTGCCGCGCACGTTCACTACGCCAATCACTCCAATCACCGCAACCGATACGAGTTTTGCCATCCAGGGCGTGAGGGTTACGAATTCACCCAGGTAATTGCTGAAGGCGACAGCCAGGGTTGCGACTGATCCTGAACTGATAACGAGAAACAGTGTCCACCCAAACAAGAACGCCGGGAATGGCCCAAAGCAATCTCGGATGTAAACGTAGAGGCCGCCGGCATGGGGTTTCATCGCGCTAAGCTCTCCATAGCTGAGAGCGCCTAGAAGCGAGAGCACGCCCCCAACCAGCCAGACGCCCATAGCCAGCGCAACGGAGTTTCCCACGTTGCGAAGAATGGTAGCAGGGACAAGAAAGATTCCCGATCCAATCACGGTTCCGATGATCATCAGCACAAGATCACGCAACCCCAGAATGCGTCGCAGACCAGGTTCCGGCTTTGCCGGACCTGGCAATGTCGAGGCCGGTAAGGGATCCGCGCCGATGGAGTGGATTTCAGGGGACAAAGTGCGCCTTTCCTCCCGCGTGGCGGCAACGGCTCATAGACTAAACCGTCAGACCTAACGCTCCATACTGTTCACTTAAAGAGTTTGAAACCTTTGAGTCAATGGCAAAAACGCAAGGTCCCTCCGATTTACTGCCGGTGACGCGTGGGTAAACCCTCGGGATGACGAACCGTTTTTTTAATCGTTCACCTTGAGTGAACAGTATTGGACCTAACGCCCAAGAAACATCATTGCGCCCGCCGGGCTGCCTCGATGGCGGCTATCTCGACAACTACATCGCCGCGCACGAAGAACATAACGTCATAACGATCGACTGTGGGATCGCAATGCGGCGGAATGAGTTCAACGCGTTCGCCTAACGCAACGGGAGGGCCGCCGGAGGGGCGCATCAACCCACCGTGTTCGTCGCCAAAATAGAAGTAGCGCGAGTTGGCAAAGCGTTTGCCGGCCGGCCGCGGCACAGGGCCGTCGGTGGCAAAGGCCTTCAATCCCGCGTCCACGGTGACCCACTCTTCTGCATTGATACTGATCACTTGCGCCTGAACAAAAAGGCTCTGTTCAAACGCGCCGTCGGCGTCATCGCCAAGAGCGTCCCGATATTGGTTATCCATGAAGATGTAGGATCCGGGCTGGACCTCGTTGAGAACCCGGAGCGCCGCATCAGCCGAGAAGGTACCGGTGCCGCCGCCGGTGATGAGCGGCACAGGATAGCCGCCCATTCGCAGGGCGTCCACTGTCGCAGCGAGCCGCGCCATTCCGCCTTCTACAGCATTTCGCCTCTCAGCTAGGCCAACCATATGCTGCCAATGTCCACCATAGCCTTGCACACCCGCCAAGCGAAGCGATGGGCAACCGGCGATCTGCCCGGCCAGGGCGACTGCGGCTGCCGGTGTGGTGACGCCGGTGCGCCCGAGCCCTACATCGATATCGATCAGCAAGGAGAGGCGCACTCCTGCCGCGCTTGCGGCGATGGCTAGATCCTTAATCTGTTCTCCATGATCGATCGCCAGCAGCAAATCGGGATCCGCGCGCACCAGCGTTGCGGCGCGCGCCGCTGCATCGCTGCCGACAACCGGAGAAGTGACCAGCAACCCGCGCAGACCCGCCTGGGCAAGAGCCTCCGCCTCCCCGAGCTTGACGCAGCAAAGCCCTACGGCGCCGGCCTCTATCTGGCGGCGTCCGATGGTTGCCGATTTGTGCGTCTTGGCGTGCGGACGAAGGGCCAAGCCGGCCGTAGCAGCGCGTTGCGCCATGCGAGCGACATTGCGTTCGAACGCGTCCAAATCAACAATAAGAGCGGGAGTTGGCAGTTGGAAGCGCGAACCGGCACAGCCGACCCGTGCCTCCGCCTGCTTCATAGCTGCCGAAGTGGACGTCATTGAATTGGACGTCACCAAACCGAACGTCATTGAACTGGACGTCACCGAATCGGAAATCATGCTTGTGCCGCCTCGGCGGCGCTCAGCGCTTTTGTTGATTTCGACTTGCCCTCGGAGTTAAAGGCTTCCAGGTTACGCATCACATCCATGAGAGGCATGGAGCAGCTCCTTTTGTTTCAGACCAATCTTAATTAAATTGTTGGGGCGAGACGAGAGAATCGACCAGCCAAAGAAGATTTTTTAATAAGTAAGGATGGGAACCGATGCACAAAATTGAACAGCCGGAGCCGTGGCTCCGAGCCACGCTTACAGATGTTCCGGCAGTCCAGCGTGGCGTGCTGCACGCCCTGGAGTTGGCTCGCGAAGACCTGAAACGCTGGACAAACGACCTCAGCGACACCGAAGTCAACGCCCGACCTGGCGGAATTGCTCCGGTAGCGTTTCACCTGCGCCATATAGCGCGCAGCATGGACCGCCTGCTCACCTATGCGGAGGGCGCACAGCTATCCGGCGAACAGATAGCCGCGCTTAAGACGGAGCTGGAGCCCGGCGCAACCAAAAAAGAGCTGTTTGCAGAGCTGACGGCGCAGCTCGACGACAGCGGCAAACGGATCCGGGCCTTCTCTCCGCAGGAGCTTGAGCACCCACGCCATGTAGGCAAGAAGCAACTTCCAACCACCATCGGCGGGCTGCTGGTCCACGTTGCCGATCACACCCAGCGCCACGTTGGCCAGGCCATCACCACGGCTAAGATCGTCATTGCCAACAGAAGCAAGGCGTGACTCGTCATTCATTCATTATCGCCATTATCGCCCATAGGCCAGCATGTGGAATGTTCCCGGAATGGCGGTGCGCTGCGGGCGAGGACGCTCTGCCGTCGGGGCTGAGGGCGGGTTAAAATCCGCTGTGTCCACAAAGACGTTGTGCGTCTTTGTATCCAGACCCATCGTCTTGGCTCCGAACTCCGTCTTGACGGTCTCCACCTCGCTGAATTTGTCCGGCGAATCTTCATGGAAGATATGGATCATCCCCTCGCGGGTAGAGGCAAAGATGAGACCTGTCTCCGGATCATAGGCAGCGGCATCCACACCACCCGAGATGGGGAATGATTGGATGACCTTTCCGTTATCGGCATCCATCACCACCAGCATCTGGGGGTTACGGCCGGCGCTGAAGAGCCTCCGATGCTGTAGGTCCATCGCCAGAGCTGTGGGCCCGCCCGCCGGCGCCACTGGCCAGCGCGATTTGATCTTGAGCGAGCGAGAGTCGATAGAGACCACCTCGTTCTTATCTTCCACATTCACGTAAATGGTTCCCTTGCCGTCGGCGACAGCGAACTCGGGACCGCCGCCCAGATCAATGGTTCCCACTGCGGCGCCTGTTTTGGCATCAATGACCGTAGAGCTATGCGGGTCTCCATTCATGGCAAAGACGCGCTTACTCGCCGGATCATAGACAATGCTGTCAGCATCCTTGTCAGCGTTGGCCTCGCCAATTACTTTCAGGGTCTTGAGATCGAAAATGATTACCTTGCCTTGCGCGCCGTCACTGATGAATCCCCGGCCAAACTCAGCAGCCACGGCCACCCCGTGGTCCTGTTTCAATCCAGTGATGTTGCCGATGAGCGTGCCGCTATCGGCGTCCACGACTTTAATTTCCGTGCCGTGCGATAAGTAGACACGGCGCGCCGAGGAGTCGACCGTAATGTAATCAAAGTACTCGCGGGTGCTGCCCTCGGCCGCGCCCAACGGATATTTCTTGAGCAGGTGGTAGCCGCCCAGGCCCGCCATTGCGAAAGCAAGAGCGCCCAGCAGGATAATAGGAATGCCAACAGCAATCAGTTTCACCTGAGATGTTTTCATGCGAGATTCTCCTTAGAGTCACCTGTCAATCAGCCGCATGGGAAAACGGCGACACATTATAACCTCACGTGCGTTACTGCATGGAGCGGGCTCCGTTACGATCCACCGACCAACTGCCTCAGCTTGTAACGCTGAATCTTTCCTGTTGCCGTTTTAGGAAGCTGGCTGAGAAACTCAATGACCTGCGGACATTTGTGAGGAGCGAGCCGGGAAGCCAGCAAGGCTTTGATCTCCTCAGTCAATTCCGGCCCGCCGTTCTGGCCGTTTTTCAGGACGACATAAGCCGCCGGTTTTACCAGTTGGTTGGCATCGTTATAGCCAATCACCGCCGCTTCCTGCACCAAAGGATGCTCCAGCAGCGCGCTCTCAACCTCGACCGGGCTCACCCACATGCCTTTTACCTTCATCATGTCATCGGAGCGGCCCACGTACCAGTAATAACCCTCGGCATCGCGATAGTATTTATCGCCGGTGCGCAACCAGTGTCCCTGGAAAGTCTCCTTGGTTTTTTCGTGCTGGTTCCAATAACCGGCGCAGACCGCTTCGCTCTTGATGAGCAGGTTGCCAATCTGATTGTCGGCGACCTCTCTGTCATTTTCATCCACGATTCGGGCTTCGTTGCCGGGAATAATCTGTCCGCTGGATCCCGGCCGCACCGCTCCTGGACGGTTGGCAATGAACATGTGCAGCGCTTCCGTGGACCCGATTGCATCCAGGATCTCCACGCCAAAGCGGTCCTTGAAGCGATGGTAGAGTGGCGCGGGCAGCGCCTCCCCGGCGGAAACCGCATAGCGCACGCTGGAAAGATCAAAGTCAGGACCAGGTTCGCGATGATAGGCGAGCAGAGACGAGTAGTTGGAAGGCACGGAAAAAAACAATGTAGGTTTGAATTTTTCAATTACGCCGTAGATATTGGGCGGCGACGGCGATCCCGGAAAGAGAATGCTGGTGGCGCCCACTGACAGCGAAAAATACAATCCGTTGCCCAGGCCATAAGCAAAAAACAGCTTGGCCACGCTGAAGAGGCGATCATTTTCCGTGACCCCCAGCGTGGCTTTGGCATACAACTCGGAACAAACCACCATATCGTGCTGAAGATGCACGCAGCCTTTGGGAAACCCCGTGCTGCCGGAGGAATAGAGCCAGAACGCGGGATCATCTTTGCAGGTGGGCTCGGCCTGCAGTTCAGCCGGGCTTTCATCCTGGAGTTGCTTCAAGCAGCCCAAGTCTGCCCTGGGCTCGCCGGCAATGATTATGGTTTCCAGATAGCGCAGGTTGTCCCGGCCAATGGCTTCGATCTGGGGGTAGAGCCACTCGCTCACAATGGCGACGCGGGCGCGTGAATCATTCAACATGTACTGATATTCCGCGGGCTTGAGCAGCGTGTTCATGGGTATGGGAACCGCGCCTATCTTGATGGCGCCAAAAAAGCTGTACGCAAACTCCGGCGTATCCGGCAGCAGCAGGGCAACGCGCTCTTCCTGGCGGACTCCTAACTTCCTTAGCCCATTGCCGGTGCGGTTCACCCGCTCCACCAGTTGACGGTAGGTGACGCGCTCCTCGCCGCACTCGATGGCCACTTTATCGGCGCGCCCCTCCTGCAAGTGGCGGTCAACAAAATGGGTAGCGGCGTTGAACTGTCTGGGGAGATCCATATGCATGTGCCGGGAAATTCTAAACCATAGCAAAGCAATCAGCGGTCAGCACTCAGCATTCAGCCGGGTCGCCGCGCTGAGAGCGCTGCTCATAGAAGCCGCTGACTGCTGTTCGAGAGTTGGGCCGCTTTAATAATCGGGTGATCGCAACGTGACCGGGTGATCGGGTGATCGGAAGAAAACACCCAATGTCTCGATGTGGTAAGTGCCCTGCTGGTCCCAATGACTTGGCGAGCAGTCAATGGAGAGCCCGCGTACAGTCGTGGCAATCCTCAAAGAAGGTCGTCGGCATGGAATGAAAGCTCAAAAAACTTACCACTGATCCACTGATCTACTGATCTACGGCCAGCCAAGGCAGGTCACAATGGTTTGGCTGGTCTCCAATGATAAAACCAAGGGGATGAAATTAAAGCCTGCTCCACCATGTCCGGAATTACAGCAACCCTGGGCCACTCGAATTCGGAATCCAGGGAAAAGTACTGTGACCAGGGGCAGGGAACTTTGGTCACTTTGATTACGTAAATCTGCTCGTAAGTTCGATTGAAAAGGATTATCTTAGGCCCAAGCCACCATAATTAGGTAGAGGGAGCAGAATGCCTTATAGAGAGAGTTCCATGCAACCAGGCGGACGGGTAAAACAACCGCAACCGGCGCAACATTTCAGAAGGGTCGCCATCAGCGTTGTAGTTCTGGCGGCCACAGCAGCTTTTGCTATTCAGGATGGTCCGGCGGTCCATGCCATTACTAGAAAACCCTCGCATGCAGCAGTGGCTCACACTCAGGAAGCCCCCTCTCACAAGACAGCGAACCTGGGTGAATACGGGCCGCTGATCGCTGAATTCGCCCATCTTGCGGCCAAGATACAGGAAGGAGTGCAAGTCCCCGCCCCTCGCACCCAGAGCAAGTTATTGGGGCTGCTGCCGGCGTCAACCTCCGTCTATCTGAGCGTTGCCAACTACGGAGAAGCCCTGCACCAGAGCAATCAGATTTTCAATCAGGAGTTGCATGAAAGCACGGTTCTGAGCGATTGGTGGCAGAACAAAGTGGGGATGGCCGGGATGATGGTGGAAGGCGCCATTGAGCAGATTCATCAATTCACCGGATACCTGGGCGATGAAATCGTGATTTCGGGCAATGTGAAGCCCAAAGGTGGATCGCTGCTGATTGTCGCTGAGGTGCGAAAGCCCGGACTCAAAGCTTTTCTGCAACAGCTCCTGGAACAGTACGGCGGCAAAAACGCTCCTGTTCGCATACTTACTCCGGAGCAACTGCTCACAGCCAAAGCGACGGCGAAAAGCAACCCGGTTCTGATGCTGGTACGGCCAGACTTCCTTGTTGTGTCATCTGACATTCCCACGCTGCGCAGCTTTAACGCTCAACTCACCCGTGGCGCGGGCACGCTGGCCTCAAGTCCTTTCGGACAGCGGCTGGCGCAAGCCTACCAGGGCGGTGTGGCTGGAGTGATGGGAGCTGATTTGCAGCAACTGCTGGCCTTGCGGCCACGGAATCAACAGCAGAGCGAGGCCATTTTTCAGCAGAGCGGCTTTTCCAATCTCAAGTATTTGATTATCTCCAGCAGGTATGGGGCGGGGGGTTCTTCGAGCAGCGTGGAGCTGACCTTCAACGGTCCGCGGCAGGGAATTGCCGCCTGGCTGGCGCCCCCAGCCTCTCTCGGCAGTCTGGATTTTGTATCCACCCATGCGGCCGCTGCCGGCGCGTTCGTGCTCAAGAGCCCGGCGCAGATGTTTGACGACATCAAAAACATTGCCGGGGCCGCTAACCCTATGGCTACCATGGGGCTGGCGCAGATGGAAACGGAGCTGCACCTCAACCTGAAAGATGACCTGTTCAGCAAGCTGGGCGGGGAATTTGCCTTTGCCCTGGAAGGCGCCATGTCTCCTACCCCGGCATGGAAGGTGATTGTTCAAGTTACAGATCCTGATGGGCTGCAAAGAACATTCAAGCAATTGCTGGCCAGCATGAATGGGAAGGCGCCCGATGGAAAAGGGGCAACTCTGCAACAGAAGAACGAAGGTGGGCAGATTTACTACAGCCTCGGGTTCTTCAGTGGGGAAAAGCATCAAGAGATTGCCTATGGATTCTCGGATGGCTATCTGATCGCTGCCAGCACATCGGCGTTATTGAAGGACGCGATTGAAGGTCATCGAACGGGCAAGGGTCTGGCCAAGTCAAGCGAGTTTCTCAAAGTGCTGCCGCAGGAACATTCCGGGCAGGCTTCGGCTCTCATCTTCCAGAACACCGCGCTCACCATGGCTGCCATGATGCAGCAGTTACCACCAGAGCTTGCGCAGTTGTTCCAGTCGTTGCCAAGTCAAAACAAGTTTGGCGTAATGGCCGCTTATGGAGAGGAGAATGCAATCCGCGCCACGAGCAACAGCCACCAGTTCGATGTGGCCGTCCCACTTCTGGTGGCGGCCATCGCTATTCCTAATCTAATGCGCACCAGAAACCAGGCTAGTGACGCGGCGGCGGCAGCCACGGTGCGAACGCTGAACACCGCACAAGCCCAATATTCTCTTACCTACGATAAAGGTTACGCTCCTAATCTGGCCGCGCTGGGTTCCGGTCCCGATGCGCCCTGTGCTCCCTCACAAAGCCACTCGTGTCTTCTTGATGCGCAACTGGGTTGTGATTCTGACACATGGTGCGTCAAGGGTGGTTTCCGCTACAGCGTTACCGCCGCCTGCGATGACAAAGGCTGCCAGGACTATGTAGCCGTTGGCACTCCCGCCAACTCAAATGCAGGCGGGAAGAGTTTCTGCTCGACACAGGATATGGTGGTTCGCTCCAAGTCCGGCCCTCCGTTGACCACGCCGGTCAGTGTCGCCGAGTGCCAAACATGGGACCCTCTATAGGGCCGCGATCTCCGAAGCCGAAGTTCGGCGAACCGGCAACACGGTTCGGCTCTGAGCGCGTGAATTATGAAGAAAACCATTCTGAGCATTCCTGGAGTTTTTCTTCGTGACTCAAAACGTTTTACTCTTGACCTGGTCTAAGTACGTAGAGTTCTAGAGTAAATGTGAGGTGGACGTATGCCAGGTGAGCCGGTGCATGGTGGGCCTGTCTGTCTCTCCGAGCGCATTCTCTTTATCGACGTTCTCCGGGGGATGGCGCTTTTCGGAATCCTGGCCGCGAACATGCGCGCGTTCTTTGCGCCGCTGGACATTTACGGCAATATCGGCATGCTTTTTCACAGCCGCGCCGATGTGATCGCCCAGGGCTTCGTAGACGCCTTTATTCAGGGCAAATTCATCACCCTATTTTCATTTATGTTCGGCCTGGGCTTCGCCATGCAGATGACCCGGGCGGAGGCCCGAGGAGTCCGCTTCATGGGCTTTTATCCCCGCCGCTTGCTGGCGCTCGCCCTATTTGGCCTGATCCACGGGATCCTGATCTGGAGCGGCGATATTCTTTTGACCTATGCGTTCTCAGGCGCGCTGCTGCTGCTCTTCCGCAAGCGCCAGCAGAAGACCCTGCTCTGGTGGGCCGGGAGTCTGTTCGCGGTCCCAATCGTGGTGAGCAGTGTTTTCCTGGGAATCTATCTCTATGGTCTGCGGTTCTCGTGGATGGCGCCGAAACCGCCGGATCTGAGCAAGATCAGGGGCATCATTGACATTTATGCGCACGGCAGCGTGCGGCAGATACTCCTCGAAAATTGGGTGGAGTGGAAGCACCAGGCTCCGTTCGCGCTGTTTGGGCTCTACACTCTCTTTTTGTTTCTGCTCGGGATGTGGGTATGGCGGGCTGGGATTGTCCAGCGTCTGGATGAATATAAACCGGTGCTAAAGCGGGTATGCATGTGGTGTTTGCCCATCGGCATTGTGCTGAACCTGTATGTCACGGTGGTGCTCACGCTCGCGCCGCCAGACCGAATTACTATTCTGGGATGGTCAGGCGGGGTCCTGTTTCTGCCGTCCGCACATATCCTGAGCGCAGGTTATGCTTCCGGGCTGGCTTTGATTTTTCTCAATGAACGCTGGCGATTGCTGCTGACCCCATTTGCGGCAGTTGGACGAATGGCGCTCACCGATTATCTGATGCAATCTGTGGTTTGCACTTTGTTTTTCTATCATTACACCACGGGCCTGTACGGGCGTGTAGGACCGGCTATGGGACTGTTGGCTACCGTGCTCCTCTTTGCCGCCCAGGTGGCCTTCAGCAACTGGTGGCTACGCCGCTACCGCTTCGGTCCCATGGAGTGGCTGTGGCGTGGCATGACGTACGGCAAGTTCCCGTCAATGACCAAGGATGAACCAGCACCGGTGGTCTCTGCTCTGGCAGCGCAGGCTGTGGCTCCGGGAACTTCATCGGCAACATCCTCCGATCAGTAACCGAGACCTAGCTCGTCCGTCTGTGAAGAATGTTGGATTGACTGGATGCCGAGTGCTGAGTGCTCCTTTTTCTAGCCCCCAAAAAATGCTGCAGTAAAAGCACTTCCAACGCATAATCGCTGTTTATCCCCTCATAAAAACAATCAATGCCCGAATCCGCAACATCACCGCGTATGATGGGCGCAAGCAGGAGAGGAGACAATCTTCAATGGCAGACACCAAGGCTGATCCGAAGGCGGTGCTAGAGTTCGTCAAGAAGAACGATGCCAAGATGCTGGATCTGCGCTTCACGGATCTTCCTGGACTTTGGCACCACATTTCATTTCCCGTGGCGCAATTCTCGGAATTTTCGTTTGAAGATGGCTTTGGCATGGACGGTTCGTCTATCCGCGGCTGGGCGGCGATTCACGAGAGCGACATGCTACTGGTTCCAGATCCAAGCTGGTACATCATGGACCCATTCACTGAGGCGCCAACACTGATTATGGTTGCCGACGTGATTGATCCGGTCACCAAGCAGCGTTACGATCGCGATCCGCGTTATATCGCCAAGAAAGCGGAGATGTACCTGGTCTCCACCGGCATCGCCGACACAGGATACTTTGGCGCGGAAGCTGAGTTCTTCATCTTTGACAACGTCCGCTTCGACCAGAAAGAGAATGAGAGCTTTTATTTTATTGATGCCGAGGAGGGCCGCTGGAATTCTGGGCGCAAAGAGAACAACCTGGGCTACCGCCCTCGCTATAAAGAAGGATATTTCCCGGTGCCACCTACGGACCACTATCAGGACCTGCGCACCGAGATGGCCATGACCATGCAGGCCTGCGGGTTGGAAGTTGAGTGCCATCATCACGAGGTGGCCACCGGCGGCCAGACTGAGATTGATCTCAAGTTCAACAAGCTGGTTCGCTCCGCTGACAACATGATGATTTACAAATACGTGGTCAAGAACGTGGCCAACCGGCATGGCAAGACCGTTACGTTCATGCCCAAGCCGCTCTTCAACGATAACGGCAGCGGCATGCATACACACCAGTCATTGTGGAAAGACGGCAAGCCGCTGTTCGCAGGCGATGGCTATGCCGGATTCTCGCAGTTGGGACTGTGGTACATCGGCGGGCTGATCAAACACGGCAAGGCGCTGTCCGCCATCATCGCGCCGACTACTAATTCGTACAAGCGGCTGGTTCCCGGATTTGAAGCCCCAGTTAACCTGGCCTACTCGCGCCGCAACCGCTCCGCTGCCTGCCGTATCCCCATGTACTCGGCATCGCCCAAGGCCAAGCGCGTGGAGTTCCGTCCTCCTGATCCAAGCTGCAACCCATATATTGCATTTGCCGCGATGATGATGGCCGGTCTGGACGGCATCGAAAACAAGATTGATCCCGGCCAACCGCTGGATAAAGATATCTACGATCTGGGGCCGGAAGAGTTGGCAAAAGTTCCTTCCATGCCCGGAGCACTCGATGAAGCCCTGGACGCGCTGGAAAAAGACCACGCATTCCTGCTCAAAGGCGACGTCTTTACGGAAGACCTGCTCCATACTTACATCGAGTACAAGCGCGCCAAGGAGGTGGACGCGATGCGAGTGCGCCCGCACCCGTATGAATTCGCGCTGTATTACGACATTTAGAAGCAGGCCACCGGCGGGCATGGTACAGCCATTCTTTACTTGCCAATAGTCAGCTTGGCCGAAACTCTCGCGTTGACCCTGGTTTTCACCATCTTCCGCAGTTCTGCTGAAATCATTGCACGGTTACACTCACATTGGCAGTGGCGGTAATCGCCGGGTTAGCAGAACTGGTGGCCGTCACCGTGATTGGATAATTGCCCTGCGCCGTACCGCCGGTGAGCGGCGTTGGGTGCCCGCCGCAGCCAGCCAGCGCCAGCAGCACGATCAAGCCGCCCAGCCACATTGCCAGCCACAATTTGATGCTCTTGCCTTTCTTGCCGCGTCTTGCCAGTTGCACCAATCCAAAGAATGGCAGCAGCAGCGCCGCATACAGCGGGGCCGTGTCGCGGATATTCAATGGCTTGTTGGCGTTCGATGCCATCGGCGCCGTTGTGGACACCGTCAGCGTCGTCTGTGCCGTGCCCTGGGTTTCGCCCTGGTTGGTGAATGAGCAGGTCGAGCCTGGTGGCAATGGCGTGCTGCACGTGAAGTTAATCCCACCCAGCAGCACACTGCCCGAGGTCACCGTGAACACGAACGTCGCCGGGCTTCCCGGATTCACCGTTACGTTGCCCCCACCCGACACCGTCAATGCGATGCTCAGCGGTGGCCCCGGCAGTGCCGTGATCGTAGTGACGTCCGTCGCCGTGTCATTGGCTATGTTAGTCTCTCCGCCTCCGCTCACCGTGACGGAGTTGATCACGCTGGCCGGAGCATTGATCCCCACCGACACCGTCAGAGTGATCGGCGGATAGCTCGAGCCATTCGCCAATATGTCGTTGCGGTTGCAACTGGTCAGAGTTGAGCACGTCCAGCCCGTTCCGCTGATTGCCGTGGCCGCCAAGCCGGCTGGCACGCTGTCATTCACCGTCACCGTGCCTGCTGTGGGTGCTGTACCCGAGTTGGTCACCGTGATGGTGTAGGCCGAGCCCACTGACTGCCCTTGCGTGAAGCTGCCCGCGTGGCTCTTGGTGATGGTCAGGTCCGGCAACAACACAGTGATGGTAGCGGTGGCCGCGTTGCCCGCACCGCCATTGGTTGAGGTTACAGCGCCAGTCATGTTCACCTGGGCGCCGCCCGCGATGGCCCGCACATTCACCGCGAAGGTGCACGAGGCCGAGGCGGCCAGCGTTGCCCCAGTCAGGGTGACGCTGCCGCTGCCCGCAGCGGCGGTGATCGTTCCGCCACCGCAAGAGCCGGTCAGCCCATTCGGTGTGGCGACTACCAGGCCCGCCGGCAGCGTGTCTGTAAATCCGACGCCGATCAGCGCCACGGTCGCGTTGGGGTTATTGAGGGTAAAGGTCAGGCTGGTTGTCCCAGTCAGGGGGATGTTCGCCGCGCCGAACGCCTTGCTGATCCCCGCCGCCGCGACCACCGCAATGGTGGCCGTGTTGCTGGTCGTCCCCGGTCCGCTCTCATTCGCTGCAACCACGCCCGTAGTGTTGTTCTTCACTCCCGCACTCGCCCCCTGCACGTTCAGGCTAATCGTGCACAAGGCATTCGCCGGCACGCCGGCGCCCGTCAAACTTACCACCGACGATCCCGCCGTGGCGGTTGCCGTCCCGCCGCATGTGTTGCTCAGACCGCTCGGTGTGGCCACGACCAGACCCGCCGGCAAGCTGTCCGTAAACAAGAAGCCGGTGAGCGCCAAACTGGTGTTCGGATTATTGATGGTGAACGTCAGCGATGTTGTCGCGTTCAGCGGAATCGTCGCTGCCCCAAACGCCTTGCTGATCGTCGGTGGTGTGGCCACACTCAGATTGGCCGTGGTCGTGTTGCCCGTACCGCCGTTGGTCGAAGTAACAGTGGTCGAGTTGGTGTAGATGCCCGCCGTCACGCCCGTCACATTCACACTGACGGTGCAGCTGCTGTTGACCGCGATGCCCCCGCCCGTCAGCGTGATGCTGCCCGAACCCGCCGTCGCTGTCGCTGTGCCGCCGCAGGTGCTGATCAGCCCGTTTGGCGTCGCTACTACGATGCCCGCCGGCAGTGCATCGGTAAACGCCACGCCCACCTGAGCTACTCCGTTTACCGCCGGGTTCGTGATGGTGAAAGTCAGCGAAGAGGTCCCATTCAATGGTACGTTGGCCGAGCCAAAGGCTTTCAAGATCGCCGGCGGCGCCACCACATCGACGCTGGCCGAGGCTGTGCCCCCTGTGCCGCCTTCTGTCGACGTCACGTTCGAGGTGGTGTTGTTCTTCGTCCCACCCGAGACGCCCGTTACGTTGATGGTGAACGTGCACGAACTGTTTGCGGCAATCATCCCGCCCGTCAGGTTGATGCTGTTATTGCCAGCCACGGCCGTGATCGCCCCGGCGCCGCAGGAGCCGGTCAGCCCGTTTGGCGTGGACACCACTAAGCCGCCCGGCAGCGTGTCCGTAAAGCCGACGCCGCTCAGCGACTGCGTGGTGTTGCCGTTTTGGATGGTGAACTGCAGGGTTGTTGTGCTGTTCAGTTGAACACTGGCTGCTCCGAATACCTTGATGATCGACGGTGCTCCCACTACCGTGATGCTGGCGTTCGTCGTGTTGCCCGTTCCGCCTTCCGTCGATGTCACTTGCGTGCTGTTGTTCCGGACGCCCGCCGTGGTTCCCGTCACGTTCACTGTGATCGTGCAGGAGCCGCTCGAGGCCAGCGTCCCCGTCATCAGGCTCACCGTTCCGGATCCCGCCGTGGCTGTCGCCGTTCCACCGCAGCCCGTGTTGGTCAATCCGCTGGGCGAAGACACCGCCAACCCTGCCGGTAAAGCGTCGGTAAACGCAATCCCCGTCAGCGCGATGTTCGCGTTCGGGTTGGTGATGGTGAAGGTCAAGGACGTGCTCCCGTTCAACGGAACGCTCGACGTACCGAACACCTTGTTGATTGTCGGCGGCGAAGCTACCGTTAGCGTAGCAGTGTTACTGACTGCACCGGCGCCACCGTTGGTCGAACTCGCCGGACTGCTCGTATTGGACACTATCCCCGACAGCGTTCCCGTCACGTTTACCGTGAGCGTGCAAGTCGTGCCCGGGGTAGTAATCGTCCCCGTCGTCAGGCTGATCACCGTGCTTGCCGCCGTGGCAACCGGCGTCCCACCGCACGTGTTCACCACGCCCGGCGTTGACGCCACCTGCAATCCGCTTTGCAGTGTATCGCTGAACCCGACTCCGTTTTCCGCCACCGTATTGGCCGCCGGATTGGTGATGGTAAAGGTAAGCGTGGTCGTTCCATTCAACACGATGCTGGCCGCTCCGAATGCTTTACTGATCGTGGGAGGCGCTACTACGGTCAAGGGGGCCGTATTGCTGGTCGTACCGGTACCGCCTTCGGTCGAACTCACGGTTCCCGTGGTATTGCTCAAGCTTCCAGCGGTGGTTCCGGTCACGTTCACTGAGAACGTGCATGTGCCGCTGGCCGCTACTGTTGCCGCGGAAAGGTTGATGGTTCCTGTGTTTTGCGTGGAGGATACCGACGCGCCTCCGCCGCAACCCGTCAATGCGCTTAACCCGTTAGGTGTTGCAATCACCAGGCCGGCGGGCAGATTATCCGTGAATCCAACGCCACTCAGCGCAGCCGTGGCGCTGGAATTGCTGATGGTAAACGTGAGGCTGGTGGCGCCGTTCAACGGAATCGTCGCTGCGCCAAAAGCCTTGCTGATGGTCGGCGGCGCGACCACGGTTACCGTTGCCGTGTTGCTGGCCACACCGGTGCTGCCCTCGTTCGAACTGGGCGCTCCGGTCGTGTTGTTCTTTACGCCCGCTGTCGTGCCGGTCACATTCATGGTGATCGTGCAGGAAGCGCCCGCCGCCAGCGTCCCGGCAGACAAGGTCACCGTTCCTGACCCGGCTGTGGCGGTCGCCGTCCCGCCGCAACCGCTGTTCACTAGGTTATTCGGCGTCGATATCGCCAGCCCGGCCGGCAGATTGTCGGTAAATGCCAGCCCGGTCAGCGCTGTACCGTTGGTGTTTGGATTGTTCAATGTGAGGGTCAGGCTGGTCGTGGCATTCAACGGAATGGTCGTCGCGCCGAAGGCCTTGGATATCGTTACTGTTGAAACCACCTTCAAAGTCGCGGTCTGCGTGGGCACGGTATCGCCGCATGCGGCGGCGTCGGAGGAATCCACGGTGTAGGTGTCAGCATCGGACGGAATGGCGCCGGTAATGGTCAGCGTGGTGGTGGTGTTGTTACCCACCGTGCTGTTGGTGATGGTGGCTCGTCCTCCCAGGCTGGCGCCGCTGACCAGTGTGGCTCCGTTCTTCTTCCACACGGAAGTAAACGGCGCGCTGCCGGTGAGCGTGGTGGTAAATGTCGCGGTTGCTCCCTGAGCGACTTGCTGGTTGGTCAGCGGAGTGGCGACCACCGGAGGGACGCAGAGGTTGGCCGTATCCGTATTGGTGTTGACCGTAGCAAAGTTCGTGCCAGACACCTGCCCGGTATTCACAATCGAGGTCGCGTTGGCCGGACTGGTCAGAGGATTGTTGATCGTCACAGCGAACACAATGATCACGCTCTTACCTACGGGCAAGACGCCAATGCTCACACTCACGGTCGGAACAAAGAACATGGCGGGCGACATAGCTGCCATTGGAGCCAGATTGCGTGCCTGCGCACTGTGGAATGCTACCGGCGTGAGAGTGGGCCGGCGGCCGCTGCGGTTGTATGCGGCGTACTGGGCGCGAGGTGAGGATTGCTGTACCTTCAGCGCGGCCTCGGCCTGATTTCCAGAGTGCTTGTGAGAGTTCCGCGCTACCTTGCCGGACTTTTTGGGAGCCGCTTGCGCGTTCTTATTCCAATGGGCCGCGTCTGCTCTGGGTACGCGCCGTGTGCCGGTGGAGAGCCACGATTTCATCAGCCAGGCTTGGGCCAGATCGGTGGCATGTTCTTCGTCTTTGCCTAGAATACGGCCGAAAGCATGCATCATCGCGGTGAGCAGGTCAATGTGGCTGAACGGCGCGCTGTCGAGATCAGCCTGGAATTCCCGGTCGAAGATTGACAGCGCAAATTTCGAATCGTCCTGGGGGGACGGATCAACAAACCAGCCATGGCCGGCGGCGTTTTCATCCACCTGGACTCCCGTGGTCCCTGCGTTCACCACCAACTGGTCGCCAGGCAGGTCTATGATTTCCAGTTTCAACCCCTGCAAACGCATTACTTCGTCAGACGAAATGCCGGCTTCCTGCCAGCGGGCAATGGCCGCTTGCGCGATCCAACTCAGGTCCGGCGATGTGAGCTTCGGCTGTTTGGCAGCATCATCTTTGTCCGCGTTCTCGCCTTTCACCGCGCGCAGGATGTCATCGGTCTCGCTGTCTGGAGCGGCTTCTCCAGAAAGGAGCGTGTGGGCTTGTATCAGCGTCCAATCATTCTTGACCGGCAGGCGGCGTTCACCCACTGACAGTTCGCCATACATAATGTGGCCGCGGTTTCGCTCGGCAGACTTGTCACCCATGCCCAGCCGGTGACCCATTTCGTGCATCACCGCGGTCAACAGATCGAGATGGCCGGCAGCCGGACTGCCCGGGTCGGCGTACAGCCAGGATGGCGAAACTGCTTTGCTAAACGCTGCATCGGCCAACGGATTCGCGTCCACAAACCATCCATGGCCCGCGCCTTTGCGATCCACCAGGGTAACGTGTTCGCCTGCGGAGCCAATGTATTCCTTGGCCAGATCGGAGACCTCAAATTGCAAAGCGCCCAGAACTGCCACCTGGTTCCTGGTCAGGCCCGCTGTCATCCAACGCTGCCGGGCTGCTTCCACGATGGAGTCCAATTGCTCTTGCTTCAGTGCGCTGGGACCACTGGTTACAACTCGCAGTTCCGGGGTCGCCGCTTCAACGCCCCCGGTTGCGAACTTAAGTGGCGGTTGCGCGCAATCGGTGCCGCCGGGCGTTGTGTTATGGAAATTCGGCGTGTTTACGGCCACCGTCACTTGGGATGCGTCGCTAAGAGTGTTAGCGTTGGTCCAATAGGTTTCAACCTGCCCGCCCGAGTCATTCGTGGGGCCGGGGTAGCTCGGAAGAGTGATCAGGTCGGTCCCGAACGATTCCAGGATGACATCGGAAACGAAGCCGCCGCTGGCGCCGGCCGCATTGATTGAGTTCTTGTCCGCTACAACCTCCCCGCCCAGCACTTGTCCGATATGCAGGCAGGCGTTATTTGTGTCGCTTGCCTGGGCGCCGACGGCCATGAATAGCCCCGACAGGTTATTGGGAGAGGCGCCGTTGATAGTATCCATGGTGTTGCCTATCACCGTCGCGTTCAGCAGAGTGTTGCCTTGTTCGGCAAACATCGAGATGGCATTTTCGTCGAACCCATGAATATTGTTGTTCTTGACCAGCACCGTAAACGAGCCATTGCCATCGTTATCAATCTGGAACGCATCGCTGCCCGCCCCGACCGATGTAGAAGAGCCCGCGTGACCCGTTGTACCAAATTGGTTGCCAATGATTTTGCCGGTTGCCGTAGTGGTGACGAGTGGTGTGGGAACAGGCTTTTCGACGTGCAGCGCAGCGGTGACGCAGGTGCTGTTAAACCCGTTGGCCGCGGTGCCGCCGAAGGTGTTGGTTTCGATGTCGAACGTCAGGTTGGAGCTGCCGGCAGAATGGCCGGTCTGAGCTACGTGGACTCCGCCGCCCGCGGTTGTGGCGTCACTATCGCTAAATATATTGCTCGTGATGGTCGTACTCATGGCAGCTGTGCCGTTATTGATAATGTCGAGCAGGTTGCCGTGCGCTCTGGGGAAGGTGTTGTTGGTGATCGTAGCATTGATGGTCGAACTGACGCTGTTACTGGGTGCAAATATCGCAAACGCGGTGTTGCCCGTGGTATCGCTCTGTGAAATAGTGCAGTTGTTGACGGTCAAGCTGCTGAGAGACCCCGACATTTCAATAATCTGGACAGTGTCATACTTCCCGCCCGAGATCGTGCAGTTGGTGAACGCCGAAGTACCCAGCAGGTCATAGAACTGGACCGCTCCCTCACCTGAACTCTGACCGCTGCTATTCGGGGTAATGCTGAGACTGTTGCCGTTGACGCCGTCTACCGTGGTATGGTCCAGCGTGAAGTTGGTGACGCTGGTTCCCTGGATGGCGAAGTTGTCGAAGTCGTGAAGGTGCATCCAGGAAAGCGCCACGTTCTGGGCCGTGCTCATGTAGAGGCCGATTCCCTGAGACCCGGTGCCGGCCGTAGTCTGGTTTGCGCCCGTGTTGTGCTGGATGGTGCCGCCGGAGTTCGCCGTGGCCCCGTCGCCGGTCACTGCGAAGCTGCCGGTGGTGCTGATCAGAGAGATTCCGTTCGCTCCGCCGTTTGCCGAAATGCTGAGAAACGTAAATGTCCCGCCGACGTTGTTGAGCGAGACTGCCGTGCCCGTGGTTGTGGTGACAGTCAGACCGTTGGTCGCCGTGTTGGGACTGTCACCGACCGTGATTCCAGCCAACCCGCCCGAACCCACGATTCCGTTGCTGCCCGCGGTGGAAAGATCAAACCCTTTGACATTCACACCGGATGCCAGCGTGATGGTGCCGGTAAGAGTCGGCTTGGCGGTTGCGCCTGGCAGTGCAAGGCCATTGGCATCAGGGGTGAAACCAAGCGTGGTGGAACTAAGCGGGTCGCCCTGGCCGATCAACCTTTGATTCGTCAACAAAGTCAGCGGACCGGTGTAAGAACCGGTTCCCTGGTAAATGAAAATCGAGTTCCCCGATTTAGGGTGTCTACCGACTCCGTCATTTACGGCCGCGAAAGCCGCCAGCGAATTGAAAGGCGATTGCAATCTCCCATCACCCGCAGCGGCAGCATCATTGATGAACCAGATCATGTTGGACACGGTAATCGTGACCGTGCCAACGCTGCTGCCGACGCTGTTGGACAACGTATACGTAAAAGTGTCCGTGCCCGTAAAACCAGGCGGCGGATTATAAGTAAACGCACCCGCATTCGCACCGGCCGTGGTGATGACCACGGCGCCGCCGTTAGCGCTGATCGCATCGAACGCCGTGATGGTGGCTGTGGGATTGAGCCCTGGAAAATCGTTCACCAGCACGCCGGAGCCAACCGGAACGCTAATCTCTACGTTGCCCGTGGCCGTATAGCTGTCGTTAGCCGCCACCGGAGAGGCCTGGATCGAGCCGGCTACAAGTGTGGTGTTGGCGTCAGGTGTATCGGTGAAGGTGACGCCGGTTCCATTCGCAGCGCCGGTGTTGGAAACCGTTGTGCTGTAAGTAATGGTATCGCCCAGATGGAACGGCCCGGCGGGACTATGGCTCTTGACCGCGCTGATATTGGGTCCCGGAATAAACATTGCAGGCGAAGCACCGCTGGCTTCCGATGTCGCGGTATTGGCCCCACTCGCCAGCAGACCGGGGAAATAGCGCAAGGGCAAGGCCAGACCATAGCTCAGTCCGGCAACGGCGAGCAGGAACCCAATAAGGTGTTTATTGGTGCGGAGCACATAATTTTTCAAGGGTGTCCTTCAAAGTTTTCTACACATTGGGCATATCGGCACAAGCCGCAGAAAGTTAAGGAGGGGACTGTGGGTGGCCAGCAATTTGATGAGGAAACCGAGCGTGTCCGTCTAGCGCCTCACCCTTGTCGCACCAACGTGTTCGTATGGAGAGCGGACGCACTGCCAGCTCACTTACATAAAATGAGTAAGGTACGGTCTCAATCCGCGTCGGAAGACCGGTCATTGCGCTGATAGCTACCGATCGATACATTAAGGCTGGTGATACACTGCCCAGTCCATAAATACGACCGTGGGGACGTGACAATCTATGGGGTTTTGGCCGGCAATCGTAGCAATGGCCCTGTCGTTGGCAGGGCAAAACGCGAACATAGCACCGCAGACAATCGAGGAGAAAGGCGAGTTCACCCTGCACCTCTTGCTGCACCCCATCGGCGCCGAAAGCTACCAAATCACTCGTGAGTCTCAGACCGGCGCACTGACCATGAATTCTCATCTCGAGTATTCAGACAGGGGCAGGAAGAGGACGGTCGTGAGCGTGCTCCGCATGAAAGATGATTTCACGCCCGAGCGCCTAGAGGTAAAGGGAACATCCGGGAATTCGACAAACACCGATACAGTTGAGACACATGATGGAACCGCGGCAGTCCACGAGGGCCAGGTCAGCCGCGATGTTCCACTGCCCTCCAGATTCTTTGTGGGGTTCGGCTACACGCCCGCCGCCATCCAGATGATGATGGTGCGATATTGGACGCACCATGGAAAACCCGAAAGCATTCCCATCCTGCGAGCCAGTCCTGTTGCCATCGCTCAAGCCGCACAAATCAGATTTGAGGGCCGGGAGACAATAAACGTTGGCGGCAGCGCCAGAGTGCTCGAGCGTTATACCGTGGGCAACATTGTTTTTGGCCGCGAGGTACTCTGGTTTAGCGGGCAAGGGCAACTTGTGGCTGCGATGAATTTTGCCGGCGGGCTCCCGTTCGAGATTGTGCGCACGGAATACGAGCCGGCTTTAAAGCAGCTTATGCACAGCGGCGTGGCGCAGGAGTTGCGAGACCTCAAGGAATTGGAAAAGCAAGCTCCACCAATTGCCCAGATCAGCTTTGCCATTACGGGTGCAACGCTGGTGGATGGCACGAACCACCCTTCGGTGGCGAACTCTGTGGTCATCATTCGCGACGGGCGCATCGCTGCGGTGGGCAGACGCGGCGAATTGCCCATACCACATGGCATGAAGGTGATCGATGCCACAGGGCAGACGCTGTTACCTGGATTGTGGGAGATGCATACGCATTTCTCAGGGGTGGAATTTAGCCCGGCCATGCTGGCGGCAGGCATCACTACGGCGCGAGACTGTGGCGGCGATTTTGATTTTCTAACGACCATACGCGATGGAATTGAGAAGCAGGGCAGGCTTGGTCCACGTCTGCTACTTGCCGGATTGGTGGATTCGAGCGGACCAGACGCGTTCGGAGCCGTGAGCGCGGAGACGCCGGAGGAGGCACAAAAGGTAGTCGCGCAATATAAAGCGGCGGGATTCAGGCAAATCAAGCTGTATACCCTGCTCAAGCCTGAAGTGGTAGAGGCGCTGGCCGAGGACGCGCACCGTGCTGGGATGACGGTAACCGGGCACGTACCTTCAGCCTTGAATGCCATCACAGGAGTGAAGGCCGGGATGGACCAGATCAACCATTTGGGATTTGTGACCCCGATGTTGCGGGACCCGGCTAAGAGCAAAGACAATGATGACAATATTGATCTTGATTCTGCGCCGGCGAAAGAGGCGATCCAGTTCTTGAAGGAGCATCACACCGTGATTGATCCTACTGCTTCCTGGGGTGAGATGGCGGGGCATCCGCAAGGCATGGACATTACCTCTTTTGAGCCGGGAATCACCAAGGCCCCCTTCACCCTATCCACAAAGTACATATCTCTCGGCACGCCAGCAACTGCGGGCGCGAGATTTCAGCAGCGAATGATGCAAACACAAAAGGTCATTGGCGCTCTGCATCAAGCAGGCATTCCCATTGTGGCCGGCAGTGACACGGGGCTACTGGGCTACGGTCTTTACCGCGAGTTGGAGTTGTACGTGAAGGCGGGAATGACGCCGCTGGAAGCAATCCAGAGCGCGACTATTGTTCCCGCCCGAGCCATGAATCTAGCCGGCGACTCGGGAACGATTGAACCAGGAAAGCGCGCCGATGTGATTCTAGTCAATGGAAACCCGCTGGAGGACATCAGCAACATCCGCAAAGTAGCCCGGGTCGTCATCAATGGACGAATGTATGATTCGGCGCCGCTCTGGAAGAGCGTTGGATTTCAGCCCTGAAGGTCTTGAGCAGGGAAGCCACGCAGCGGTGGCTTATTGAATCGGTTGGAAGGCGGGCACGCTCTCAACTCCATCTGAAAGCGGCGGTCCATCCTGAATTTCCTGGCCAGTGTGGCAGTTGAGGCCGGCAACGCTATTTCGTGATCACGAAGAACAAAGAATTTCCTGTATAGCGCTTCTGACGGCTGGCTCAGGCACGTCACTCGTGATGATGACTTGCCCCACGCGCTCCGGCAGCACCCAATGCACTCTCCCGGCCACGCTTTTTTTGTCAGACTTGATAAGCTCCATCACCTCATCCGGCGGGACGCTCACTCGCGGCGGCCGTCCATAAGCGGCGATTCCATTCACGATTTGCTCGGCTGTGTGCGCTCCACAAAAACCGGCGCTACGGGCAATGGCGGTGGCCGCAAGCATCCCCCAGGCAACGGCCTCGCCGTGCAGCAGCTGAGTGTAACCGGTGGCGGCTTCCAGGGCGTGGCCTATGGTGTGGCCAAAGTTCAAGATGCGCCGCAAGCCGGATTCGCGTTCATCCGCCGCAACTACGCTGGCTTTGACACGCACGGAATCAACGATCACCCGCTCCAGCGCCTTGCGGTCGTGGGCCAGAATTTTCTCCGGCTGCCGCGCCATGAATTCGAACAGCTTGCTGTCGCGGATCACTCCACATCGGAGCGACTCAAACAGCCCGGCGCGGAACTCGCGTTCATTCAGGGTTTCCAGGATTGTGGGATCAACCAGCACGGCCCGGGGTTGATGAAATGTCCCCACCAAGTTCTTGCCCACGCTGAGGTTTACGCCGGTCTTGCCGCCAATGCTGGCATCCGCCTGGGCCTGTACGGTGGTTGGAATCTGGACGACCGGGATGCCACGCATGAAGATGGAGGCGAGAAATCCGACGCAATCTCCCACCACGCCGCCACCGAAGGCCACCAGCAAGGTCTTGCGGTCGGCGCCGGTCCGGACCATCTGCTCAGCCAGCCGCTCAATCGTTTCCAGTCGCTTGGCGGGTTCGCCATCCTTCATCTCCAGCAGATGGTAGGTGAGCTTTTCGCGGGTCAGCGTTTGCTCAAGTTGTTCGCCCCAATGCCGCCGGACGTTAGGAGAGGTAACGACAAAGACCTGCGAGCCCGGAGACGGCAGATTTCGGCGCAGCTCGCTGCCCGCACGCTTGAGCAAGCCTGCGCCGATCAGTACGTCATAGCTGTTACCCTGGAGCTTTACGGGGATTCTCTTCATTGACCCATGACCCCAAAACGACCCAAGTTATTCGTGGGATGCAAACCACACCAGGTTGCCGCCCGGTTCGCGAAGAATGATTTCGCTGGTCCCGTAGCTGGTCTTGTGCTCCGGAACAACTGTCTCGTGCTGCTCCGCCAGCTTGCGGACGAAAGACAGGCTCTCGACATCAACGTAGACGGGTGCATTGGGTTTGGTGAAATCTGCGACCGCGGGCGATTCGCGCTGAATGAGTGCCCGCGCGTTGAGCATTAATTCCTGTTCGCCTTTCTGCAGCAACGCGAACAAGAGCTTGTTGTGATCCTCTACCTCCATTACCTTCTCAAAGCCCAATCCGTCGGTCCAAAAGGGCAGACTCTTCTCCACTTCGTCGACATACAACAAAGGGGTCATTCTCAAGGAACCATTCTTCATCTCATCTCTCCTTCCAAAGTGATCGTTTGGGAATCTGCGAGGCCGGGATAGTGAAGCCCCGCGGACCCGGCAGCTTCCTGAATTTCGGTCAGCCATTCTGTTACCCGGCGGATTTCAAAGAAATTCGCGGCTGGGCCGCGGACATTGCGGGAAAATCCGGCAAAGATGTCCACAGAATCGGCGAATGCCTGCATCTGAATTTCAGGTCCAATGGGGAAGTGATGAATTTCTCCGGGCCGGCCCTTCAGTTCCAGATAACAAGACTGTTCCGCAGAACGCCTCAAGGTTGAGAGACCGAGCAATCCCCTGAAAGCCGCAATTCCGTTCCGCCCCTGGAACCACAGTGAACAGTAATCTCCGGGCAGTTCATTCGCCCAGCAAACTTCCACTTCCACCTTGGTTCCGGTGTCAGACAGGAATGAGGCGCAGGCCTGGTCGGGCACTATATAAGGAGAGTCGGGTTCGGCCTTGAACCAGCTAGCGTTGCGCCGCCGATCTTGACCATAGCGACAGCGGAGAGCTGCACCGGTTACGCGAAGCTCCTGCCAAACATGGTTGGAGATCAGCGAAGCCAGCAAATCCAGCAGATGTGGGCCAAGGTCTTCCATGACTCCCATAGGACTATGAAGCGGATCCGTTCGCCAGGATCCGGCGGCGGGCACGCCCCGTTCGCGCCACCAGCCAAGGCGTACTTGCTCCAGCGGACCGATGACTCCTTCCGTTACCCACCGCAATACCAGCGCCACATCCTTGCGCTGCCGCATACTGGCGCTGCCCATGAGCTGGTTGGCTACAGAGCTAGTGGGCCCGAGCCCTTCCAGCTCAGAGGTGTTGCGAAAAACAGGTTTCTCGCACAAAACATACTTGTCCAGCGAGACCGATTGAGCAATCTGCTGGGCATGAACCGACGGTGGCGTGCATAGAAGCAGGCCATCCGTCTGTGGGGCAAAGCATGCCCCGAGCCCGAGCGAACTGGAAGCCAGCCCGGCACTCTGAGCAAAGCGCTGCACTACTTCGGGCGATGGATCGTGAGCAGCCACAACTCGAATTCCAGCATGATTGAGCAGGCATGGCAGATAGACGTGTTCGGCAATCCAGCCTGCGCCAACCACGGCGATACGAACAGGGTTTTCCTCTCCGCCTTCGGCCCTGAGGCGTTTTGTTTTTGCTGCAGCTTGTCCGAACGTAATAGGAGGATTCAACTTCATAAAACTCCAGCCATCGGTGTTGTTGCCACGGTTCCTCGCCGGCCCACGCGGTTTAAACAGCCGCCGCAACCTCCCGGTGCGCCAGCACCTTGTGGAACGCTTCAGCGACTTTGCTTTGTACTTGTTCTCCGCCCAGCAGCACCGCATGGTGCAACCAGATAGCATTGCGGGAAATCTCGCGAGAGTTGGGTACGGTATGGCGCTGCAGAGCCTGGCGTATCTTCTGGGCTTCCAATGCCGGAGGCAGCTCTCCATTCCACAGGCTCGATCTCTCAAACATCTCAAGATCAGGAATGCAAGGATAGGTGCGATAGGCAGGCACTCCTTCCGCGACCAGCGCCTGCACCAGAAAGTCACGATCCAAACCGATCTTTTCCGGCTCGACTCTGAGCATGTACATATAGTGCGCATGGGTGGAGACCGAAGGATGCCGCGTGGGCAGATGCAAGCCATCGATTCCACTCAGGTATTGGTCGAGCCGCTGGCTGCCTTCTTCACGTTCCAGAAGCAACTGGGGGAAGCGAACCAGCTGGGGACGTAGAACCGCGCCCTGAAATTCAGTCATGCGGCAGTTAGTGCCGAGTTCCAGGTGCTGGTACTTGGTGTCGCGATTGGGGCGTCCATAGGTGTGCTTGAGCCAGGCGCGGCGGGCTATCTCTTCGTCGTCGGTCAAGAGTGCGCCGCCTTCACCGGCGGCGAGCAGCTTGAGATTCTGAAAGCTGTACATGGAAGCTGGAGTCAACTTGGGAAGGCTGATGCCCTTCCACTGAGCGCCATGGGCGTGAGCAGAATCTGAGACGATCAGCACGCCAGTATCGCGCGCAATGGCAAGCAGTCCGTCCATGTCCGCGGGGTGACCGGCGAGATGTACGGGAATGATGGCCTTGGTCCTGGGAGTAATCGCGCGGCGTGCGGCCGCCACGTTGATGCAATAGGTATCGAGGTCCACATCCACTGTGACTGGAATGGCCCCAACCGTAAGGACTGCTGTAGCCGTAGCGACAAAGGTGAAAGCCGGAACAATGACTTCGTCTCCAAAACCGATGCCCAGGCATGACAGCGCTATCTCAAGAGCCTGGGTGCCATTGGAAACCGCCAAGGCAAACCGGCAGCCATGAAACTCAGCAAACTCGCGCTCGAATTGCTCTACCTCTGACCCGGTCCCGCGCCACCATTTGCGGCTCTCGACCACACGCTGTACCGCCGTAAGCTCTTCCTGACCATACGCGGGCCATGCCGGAATGGTTCCCGGAGGGCACGCCTGTCTTCCGCCATTCAATGCCAGTTCGTTCATTCCAAGATCTCCTTACGCATGTTGTGTTGCTTTTGTCTCTGACTGCTGCATGATTTCAACGTCCCGAATCACGCGCTTTACAGGGTCGGCGAAACCCACTGCCGTTCTCTGCAATCTCTGATTCTTGCAACCAATAAACTCGCGTACTCTTTCCACCCACAACGCGCCTGGTTCCCGCGTGTGACCGGCGGCTAGAAGCAAGGCGCCACCGATGCCCGAGAGCGATGGCGTAGCGGAAACTTCGAGAATCACGCCGGCGGCAAAAGCGCTGCGAATCAGCATTTGCCTGAGAAAGCCGGTTCCAAAGCGATCCACGCCACCTCCGGTGATGGTCACCAGGTCTACGTTGTAGCGAACTCTTAACGCGCCAATAAAGGCTTGGAAAGCTTCCTGCAGGTCGCCGATTCTTCCGGCGGCCGTGATTGTCTCCAGACCTTGAACGGAGAGCGCCGTTTGCAGGCAGCCCCGCTTCCCGCACCGGCAGGGCAAATCTAGAGGCGCAAAGGGCTGGTGCGAGAGAGTGCCCGCGCCATCGCCGGTGGACAAAGGTTTGTCGCCCGCCATGATCCCCACAGCCAGGCCTGTCCCGAGGCTGATGCAGGCAGTGACAGCGTTCTTAGGCGCATAAATCCGTGAGCGGTGCTCCCATAGAGCGGCGCAAACACCGTCGTCGGCTGAGATTGCCGGAGCTCCAGCAGCGCTGCGCAGCCAGGCAATCAAGGGCAGTCCGGCCCACTGTGGCCGGCTGGGCCAGCCGCTCACGCAACCTTGCTCATTGATTCCGGGCGCACGCGACAGGCCGAGATAGTGCACTCTCATCCCTTGACTGGCGTTACGGACAGCGGAAGTTACAACTTCTTCCGCTTCCATGGATGAAGGCGTAGGCACAGAGAGCCATTCGCCTCCAGAGGCATCCACCCGGGCTACGCGCAGGAAAGTAGCGCCCAGGTCCACGCCCAGGATGCATTCCTCTTTTGGACTTCCAAATAGCTGCATGTTCGTCACCGCGGTACGCTCCGTTTGGATACGTACGCGAAACGAGTATGAAGCAGGAGAGAATGATTTGGGTGCGCCATCCTTTGCCGGAAACGGCGGAAAGCACTGATTTGTTGGGAGAACTTGCCAGGAAACAAATCAAGGGTTCTACTGTATGGTTGTCGTGGCGCTCCTGGCAGTGTGCCAGGGATCGGCCCAGAAAGGGGAGGCTCCCATGAATCACGAGCAGAGTGTGCGATCGCAAGAGGCGACGACTCGCACGGCCATTGAGCAGTTCAATGAGGCGTTCAATCGCCACGATGCGAATGCACTGGCGACGCACCTCACCGAGGATACGGTGTTCGAGGACACCTCCCCGGCCCCGGATGGACGGCGCATTGAGGGCAAGGCGGTGGTAGTGGATTTCTGGCGGCAGTGGTTTGTGCGCAACCCTGATGCCAGATTCGAAACGGAAGAGATGATTGTAAGCGCCGATCGCGCGGTGGTTCGCTGGGTCTACCACAAAACGCGCAATGGACAGCCATGGCGCTTGCGCGGCGTAGACGTCTTTACGGTGCGCGATGGGAAAGTCGCGGCCAAGCTGGCTTATGTCAAAGGATAAGGCTGCCTAAGATCCCAGCACCGACATTCTCAAAGACCGTAGGGCAAAGTCGTTATCGATGCCTTGGGTACCACCACTTTGACCGTGCATCTTCTTGAATGTTTCGGTGTCCTGGAACCACGCGTGCAGCTCGAAGCCACGAACCCCGAGGGGCTTATTCACGTCTTGCCGGGGCCGGCGCCAAAGCCATCGAGTGAAACTGAAACGCAGCGACTCGAACTTTACGCAGGTCTCCGGTGCCGATCTTATACCTATCCTGCGGTTCGCCGACAGGGCTCTGTTGCCACCCTCCATTTACTCATTCATCCATTTACTTATTTACCAATTTACCCATTGACCCTGGCGCCAATCACTGCGCCGGGAAGGCCAGAGAAGCGGCGGAATTGCGCATCCGAGAATCCGGCTGCCTGGAGAATTTCACAGAGTTGCTCGGGAGTTTCGCGGAACTGCACGCCATTGATGACCCAGTCAACGGCCATGAAGTGGGTGGCATTGAGAGGCTCAACCCGATTGATGAACTGATCGTAGACCACGAAACGCGTGCCGGGAGCACTCGATTGCCGCACAGTATGGTAGAGGGCCAGGCGCTGCCCGGTGGTGAGGAGGTGGATTACATTGGAGATGACAATAACGTCCGCCTCACCCAGCAGTCCGGCAAGAGTTTCAGGGTTACGCAGGTCAGCGGTACGGAACTCAATGGCGGCTCCAGCGCTGTGCTCATGAATTTGTTGTTCGAAAGGGGCCTGCATTCTCGGCAGGTCGACCACGGTGATCGACAGATGAGGAGCCACGCGCCGGAGGGCCAGGGCCAATGAGCCATCAGCTCCTCCCAGATCGAGCACGCGCCGGCACTGGCGGATATTCCCAAAACGGACCAAGTGTGGAGCGAGGGTGCGGGCGCTGGAGCGCATGGCTGCGGCGAAGACTGGAATGTATTCCTCAACGTTACCGGATTGAAAAATATCCGCCGCTTCTCCCGTGCGGACGACCTTGGCGATTTGCGAGGCCGTCACATGGGAGCCACTCAGGCGGGACTCCATGGCCAGAAGCGGCAAAATGGTCTCTATCCCCTGCTGTGCGCGGAATCCGCCGTTGCTCTGCTGCAATACGCCTGCGGATGCGAGCAGCTCCAGCAGGGGCGTGAGCAGCGCTTCATCCAGATCGAGCCGGCAAGCTATCTCACCGGAGGTAAGGAAGTCTGCGGTGAGAAGCTTGAGCACGCCCAGTTCGTTCAAGGCAAAAATGGAGAAGCTGACCTTGTAAGCATTGGCCCATGACCAGATTGAGCGTTCCAGCGAGCAGGGTTGCTCCGCCACGATGGCAGTATCGGTCCTGAAGTCTGATATCGGCATTCCAATGTACCTTCCTTAAAAAAGTTAACGCCAGCCGGCCATGAGTGCTGCACGAACGTTTTTTTCTCGCCTGTGATGGTGGCATTCAATGGCTGCAGGTGCGTCCACTGGTGCCGCCATCATCCCAGGACAGCGTTAGTTTAACAGCGTATTTTCAAGTCTCACCGCGGTGCGGTGCGCCATCCGCTGCCAAGCCCTGCTATCAATTCCGGGCCCGTCAAAACTGCGGAAATCCACGCTTATACTGCGAGCGAAAGGTGCATAAACTATGACACTCAAAGAGATTCGTCAGACTCTGCGTTCACTACGGCGGCAGCGGCAGTTCACGATTCCCGCTGTCCTCGCATTGACTCTGGGCATCGGCGCAAACGTCGTTATTTTCACCCTGGTAAACCAGGTCCTGCTGCGTCCTCTTCCTTACCCAGAACCTCAACGCATCGCCATGGTGTACACGCGCTCACAGGCACAGACCAGCGGTAAAGGAGTGATGGCGCTGGCGGACTTTCTGGACATCAAGAACAATGCCAAACAGTTCCAGCAGATTGCGGCTTACCAGGTATCACATTTCAACCTGGCGCCTTCGGACGAGAACGATGCCGCAGAATATGCCATTTGCTCCCGCGCCACAGCCGAGTTCTTCAATATCCTGGGTGTACGCCCTTTGCTTGGCCGGGTATTCAAGCCTGGAGATGACGACCCCGGTCATGAATCTGTGGTGGTGCTGAGCGAGAGCTTCTGGAAACGCCGTTATGACGGCAGGTCTGATGTAGTGGGAAAGATTGTGACGCTCAATGGCAAGCCGTACACCATTGTCGGTGTGGCTCCGTCTTCCTTCCGTTTTCCTCGCGCCGACGTGGAAGCGTGGGCGACCCTGGGGCTGGATCCGCCCGCGCGCCGCTCACCATCTTTCCTGCGAGCCATAGGCAAGCTCCGCCCCGGAGTTTCCATGGAACAGGCACAGGCTGAATTGAGCGTGATCGCCAGAAATATCGAGCAGGCGCACCCGGAGGAATATTCGAAACTTGGATTTCCTGTTTTTTCGTTGACCGAAGACACGGTGGGCAATATCCGCACCACGCTCTGGATCCTGCAAGGAGTAGTTTTTGTGGTCCTGCTCATCGCCATCGTTAATGTGGCCAACCTCACATTTGCCCGGGGGCTGGGAAAAGAGCGCGAAATCGCAGTCCAAACCTGCCTGGGCGCCAAAAGGCGGCACATTGTGCGGTTGCTGCTGCTGGAAAGTCTGATGATATCCGCCGTGGGCAGCGCCCTCGGGTTGCTGCTGGCATGGCAGGGAATCAGTTATCTCAAAGCAGTCAATCCGGCCAACATGCCCCGGCTGCAGGAGGTTGCGATCGATTATCGAGTGGCGTTGTTCACCGCTTTGCTGGGTGTGATTGGCGCTATTGCTTCCGGACTTCTTCCCGCGCTGCGGGTTTCAGCACCCAATCTAAGCGAGTCCCTGAAGGCGGGCGGAAGAGCCGGCACCGATCTGCGAAAGAACTTGAGGATCCGCAATGCGCTGGTGGTGTTAGAGATTGCCATGTGCTTTACGCTGCTCATTGGCGGCGGCCTTATGGCGCGCAGTTTCATGAATCTGAACCGCGTAGACATGGGCTTTCAGACTGATCCGGCGAACCTGCTGGTCGTGGAGACTTATCCCAGCGGCCCCAAGTACACCAAAGAGCGGCGGGTGCAGTTCTACACGCAACTGATCGCTGACATCAAGAAGTTTCCCGGCGTGGAGGACGCTGCCATATCGTTTTCCATTCCGCCCAACCGAATGAACTTTGCCAATGGATTCGAGATTGAAGGACGGGAAGCGATGAAGCCGGAACAGAGCCCTGCCGTCCCGGTGCCCATTACCAGCCCCGGGTATTTCAAGACGATGCAAATTCCACTGCTTCGCGGCCGGGATTTCGCCGAAAGCGACACCATGACGTCGCCGCCGGTGGTGCTTATAAGCCAGGCATTTGCTAAGGCCTTTTTCGGGAACGAAGATCCAATCGGCAAGAGGCTCCGCGAGTCTGACTCCAGCGACGATGGCGGCGCGCGGCCATGGATGGAGATCGTGGGCATGGTGGGAGATGTCCACTACCAGGGCGCCAATCGCGAAATTACACCCGCCTACTATCGTCCCAGTACGCAGCTTATATTTCCTTACGGAAACTATGTGATCGTACGGAGCAAGAACCCCAACAACCTCATCAGCACGGTGGTGCAGCGCATCCATGCTGAAGATCGAAGCATCGTCGTGTCCAAAGCCGCCACCATGGAAGAGTTGATGGGAGAAGCGATCAAGCAGCCGCGCTTCAATGCGGTGCTGATGGGAGTCTTTGCCATTGTGGCCCTGATTCTTACGGCCATCGGCACTTATGGCGTAATGGCCTATTCGGTAACGCAGAGAAAAGTCGAGATTGGAATCCGCATGGCGCTGGGCGCGCAGAAAAGTGACGTGCTCAAACAGGTGCTGGGGCAGGGCTTCCAACTCACTTTGATTGGCGGCGCCGTGGGCATCACAGGCTCAATTATTCTGGGCAAATCAGTGCAGGCGTTTCTCTTCGGAATCTCGTCTCTTGATCCGGCTACGTACGGGTTGATCACGCTGCTGCTGTTCGGCGTGGCGGCCATTGCGTGTTATGTGCCGGCGAAGAAAGCGGCTACGGTTGATCCGCTGCTGGCTATCAGGGAGGATTAATGGGCAGTGGCGTTGGGCCCGCTGAAGTAGCGTTGCCATCCAGAATTTGTGTGTCCATCGGGCACGGCAACCCCGAGATGCTGTTAAAGCTGGCACGTGCGGAGGCAGAACGCGGAGAATCATTCTTCGAGTTCTGCCTCGAGTTTTTGGAGAACCCTCATGACGGTCCGGAAATAGTTCGACAATTTCTGCGTGACTGGCCAGGCGCGTGGGTCCTGGTTACCTGCCGCCGGGAGGAGCGGAATTTTAACGCGTCGATCGAGGAACAATTGGCGTTGCTCGGCGCTGCTGTGGAGGCTGGAGCCCGGGGAATCGATCTGGAGATCGAGACTGCGCGCCAGAGGTGCTCATGGATGGATGAGATTGGCCAGCGCTGCGCGCGAATCGTTTCCTATCATAATTTCACTGGTTGCCCTCCGCTGGCGCCGATCCTCCAGGAGTTGGAATCGATTCCCGCCGACATAATTAAGGTTGCGGTGCGCGCTGAAGGCGAAGACACCGTGCAGCGGTTGATGCAGGCAGCGCAGAGGTGCAGACAGCCAAACCTGATGCTGGCGATGGGCCCGGAAGGATTGATGAGCAGGATTATCGGTCCTGTCCTTGGCCGGTCGTTCACCTATGCAGCGCCCGCTGGACATGATGGCACTGCCTCAGGGCAACCGGATGCAAGGACGTTGAGGGAGATCTTTGGGATCGGGTGAGCGGGACATCGGAAAGATTAGGGATACAAAGGTCAAACCTCGTCACGAAGTCACCTAAGGCAGAACGCCTCAAGAAGGGTAGGCTCTTTGAGAAAACCGAGGACACAGAGAAAGACGTGATTGCGACCACTCTGGAACGCTCTCTCACTTCTGCTGAGCCCTTTCTTGACCAGGTTGGAACATCGAGAGACCAATTGAGGGATGCACTTTTGTTGTTGGTGACCTTGTAGTAAGTTTCCAGCCTCCCGGGATCAACAGAATTCTCTTCTTCCGGGATGATTTGCTTGGGTAACGAAAGAGGACGCAGCCGGCGGCGGCTGCGGTCCACTCTTGTTTTTTCTTGTGGCTCTGCTTGCGGCTACCCGCGGAGCTTATTCCGCCCGTTTCGCGGGCTCCGGGTTGCATTCGTCTGGTTACCGACAGTTACGCTGTGGCTAGCGATACGTCGTCCGCTTTGCGGCAAACTGTAAATTTCAGAATGTTCTTACCAGCACGGGGCGCTGCCCGTGTAGGTTCTCTGGGCGCCGTTGGTATCGGGCACGTGGATGCTGGAGGCGATCTGGCTTAGATCAATACCCCAGCGGTTCAACTTCTTGCCCATGCGAAGCTGGCCCACGCGAATCTCGTCCATCTTGGCGGGGAAAATAGATTCGATTTCCCGCAGATCCCTCGCCCGGTCCTCGGGGGTGAGGCGGCCTTCCAGCACCGCTTCCAGATTGCTCATGAAGAAGTTGTAGTTGAAGTCGGAGAGTTCGCGGCGTATCTCCAGCACGCGGGAACGGAATGCCTGGAGCTCTTCCTGCACTGCCGGGATATGCCCAAAAGCTCTTCTAGTACGCGAGATATAGGTTTCCAGCACCACGTTAAAAGTTTCAAGCTTGTACACCGATGATTGCTCGGTAATCACGCCGTTCTCATGAAAGTCCTCATTGTTGTACAGCGAGGCAAAATGCTTGGCCAGCAGCGCCACCCTTTCATCCTTGAAGCCGTAAGCAAAGTGATGAAGAGTGGTCTTGTACTCATCTTCCAGCAGGCCGTCTTTCTCCAGTTTGGAAACGATCACCGTACCGGGATAGATTTCCAGGCGCTCCGTGAGCCGGCGCAGGTTGTGGCCGTTATGGTTCTTCAGGAACAGGGCGTTGGCGCGCAAGGTATCCACGGTTGAATACGGGTGGAACTGGATAAAGCCCATGGCCAGGTAGATGCCATGCTCGCGCAGCAGGCGGATCATGCGGACGTTATCTTCCACCGTGGCGCGTTTGTCCCAGAGTATCAACTCTTCTGCCGTGCCCGATTCAATGCCGACGTTCACTTTTTCCAGGCCGGAGCGGAAGAGCAGGTCAAGAAGCTCATTGTCATCGTCTTTCCAGTTTTCCGCCCGCATGCAGCAGTTGTAATAGATATCGAGTTTGGCATCGAGAATACCCTGGGCGATCTTGCGGATGCGTCCTTTGCCCAGCTTCCCGCCATCGGGGTCCTCGAAAGTTGAATCGATGAAGTCAAAGGTGCGGTAATTGTAGCGGCCGGCCAAACCTTTCAGTTCCTCCAGTACGGATTCCACCGAGCGGCCGCGCCATGCCTTGCCTTTCTGGATCATGTTGCTGACGTTGGGCGCGCTGCAAAAGGTGCAGCGGGCCACGCATCCCCGGCTGGTGCTGAGGCGCATATATTCGAGATCGTTGCCGTGTTGCTCGAACTGGTCGCGAGCGGGAAAGGGCAGAGCATCCAGGTTGTGCATGAGCGAACGCAGGGGAGCCTTTTGGATGGAGCCATCCAGCTTACGATAGATGATTCCGGCGCAGGATTCGAGCGGCTCGCCCAGATACAATTTCTGCACCAGGTCCCAAATTGTGGGCTCTCCTTCACCTACGGCCACAATGTCGATCTCAGGAATGTGGGCCAGGACCTGGTCGCCGGCGTAGGTGCCCGCAGGGCCTCCACAAGCCACCACCACCTCCGGCATTTCCTGCCGAAGCAAGGTGCAGAAACTCTTGCAGGTTTCCACGTTGAGGCTCATGAGGGTGAAGCAGATCAATTTAGGATCGTAAGCCTGCAACTGTTCAAGCGCCTGTTGATGCTCACTGGTCTTCACCTCGACGATGCGAACGGTGAAGCCGCCCCGGCGTAGGACTGAGGTCATGAGCGCGACCCCAAGATGCTCCGGCGACATGACCAGGTCGCCATCGAGCAGAATCACGAAGGCAACGCGGTAAGCTGCCGGGTCTGTCACCAGCGGATGAAGCTCGAATTTAAAATCACCATTAGGTGCTGCCGGCGATGGCTGAATGACGCTCAAAGTGCCCATTTGCTCTCTCCTTGACTCACGAACTGGATTTCTATTTCACTTCCTCAATCTGCCTGTATTTCCTGATAGACCAGATCTGTGCCGGCCCGGAAATGCCTGAGACAGGCAAGAATCCAGGAATCCAGATCATTAAAAGATGAGCAGCAGACATGGGCTCCGCTGCCTAGCATGCGTTGCGGAGATTCAAATCCCCAGGTGACGGCCGCGGTAATGGCGCCAGCGGCCAGTCCGCAGCGAACGTCGAGAACCGAATCTCCCACAATTACCGTCCGCTCCGGCGATGCATCCAATAGGCTCGCCAGGGCCCACAACCCTTCCGGAGCGGGTTTGCCGGGATATCGATCGTCACCGCAGACAATCCCGGAAAAAAAGTGCTTGAGACCAAAGTGACCCAGGATTTCAAGAGTACGCTCGCGGTCTTTGCCGGTCATCAATCCCAGGGGCAGGTCAATTCCGTTTAACAGGCTCAGAGTTGAATACGCGCCGGGCACCACGCGAATCTGCTTATAAAGCTGGCGGCTCATCTCGCGATACATGGCGGACATCTCCGCCGGCAGCCCAAGTTCACGCAAGATTTCCGGCAGCGGCATGCCCATGCGGTGAAAAAACTCGCGCAGCGGAGGTTCGCCTCCGTTGCCAAATTGCCGATAGCACTCCCGAAACACAAACTCCATTTGCGGCCGGGAATCAATCAGCACGCCGTCCAGGTCAAACACCACTGCATCGAAATCATGAAGCTCCATAAGTCACCCCGAGTTTCAAGATCACAGTTTTCCTTACATATCCAGCCCGCCGGAGACGGGAATCACTGCGCCGGTGATGTAGGACGCTTTCGGCGAACACAGAAACGAAACCGCTTCCGCCACCTCTTCGGCTGCTCCGGCGCGCCGCAAAGGTATGCGGTTCTTCACCTGGTCAGGAGGATCACCGCTGTTCATGCCGGCGCGAATCCATCCCGGCGACACAATATTGGCCCGGATGTTGTACGGGCCCACCTCGCGCGCCAGAGAACGCACCGCCCCGATCAACCCCGCCTTGCTGGCGGCATAGGCACCCTGGCCTTCCAGACCGCGATCGGCAACTACAGAGCTGATCGCGACTACAGAGCCCTGGCCGCCACGAATCATGCGCCGCAGCAGAGGACGGACCGAATGGAAGAAGCCGTTCAGGTTTGCTCCCACAACCGAGTCCCAGGTATCGGAAGATGTCTGGGCAAACAAGGTCCTCTTGACCACGCCAGCAGCATGGACAACAGCGCCTATCTCCCGCGGCCCCTCGGCTACCTGCTTCAGGGCTCTATCAGTGGCTGCGGCGTCTTTGACATCGAAAGCCAGAACTTCCGCACTGCCTCCGCGCGAGCGGATTTTCTCCACCAGGGCATCGCCGGCTTCTTTGTTGCCGTTGCAACAGACGTAGACATAGAAGCCGTCCTGGGCGAGCCGCTGCGAAAGCGCGCTTCCGATACCGCCGGCGCCGCCGGTTACCACTGCTGCGGGTTGTGTTTCCTGTTCCACGGTGTCCCTCACTGCGTGCGAATGCGGCGTTCCGAGATAGTGCGGTTCATGAGGTCCACCGGCTGGATGACATCTGTTTCAATGTCAGCGAACCCGGCGGCACAAATGGCAGCAATCCGGAACTCCGGCTGAGCGATCATGCTTCGCTGCCGGCTCAGGCGCCGACCGGCTGGTTGAGACTGAGCTGCTTTTCGACATACGCAGCCAGCACGTCGAGCGAGTCAATCAGGGCGACGGACAGGTCCTCATCACTGATCGAGATTTTGAAATGGTTCTCAACCCAGATGAGGAGTTCGAGTGAGTTAATGGAGTCCAGGCCGAGCGCCGATGTCAGATTTGTATCTGGTATCGTCTCAGGGCTCTGGTTCAGATGGAGCGCTTGTACGATGATGGAACGTAGCTGTGTTTTTATGTCATTCATTGTGTCTTCTCCGCAAACGTTAGGTTCTGTAACTCTGGTGATGATCCGGGCCGGCGGCACGTTATCAACTGCACAGTTGATTCACGGATGGCATCGGCATCTGCATTTGAAAAACCGCCATGGGAAAGCAGGTCTCTCAAATCTCGAAGACGCGGATGGTACACGCCACCGTGGGTGATCCAGTCCAAAAGGAACTGTGAAGATTCGGGCGTGGTATCCACGAAAATGTCGATCACGGCCAGCGAGCCACCGGGACGAAGGGCTTCAGCCATACGCAGCAAGGTGGACTGGGCTTCGCCAGGCTCCAGCCAGTGAATCACGTTGGTGAGGACAATCGCATCCAGGGAGTTCGGAGCGAGCGGCAACTCTTCCCACGAATAGGTCCTTGAGCGTTCGTGTTCCGGCAGTTCGCGCCACGCCAGGTTGGGTGAAGGTTGCAATGCATAGAAAGGGCAGCTCATCTGCAATGCCTGGCGCAAATGCAGGGCGATGCGGCCGGCAGCGCGTCCCACCTCCAGCGCCGTGCCTTTCAGCGGCAGCCGCAGCTTGCGCTGCAGCATGAGCGCGGTAAAGTCCTGCCAGCGTCCACAGAATGCTTCCTGATAAAGGTCAGAGAATGCAGCGGTTTCCTTTTCCTGCTCAAATAAGCGGTTGCGCAGTCCATGGCGGAGAACGGCAATGATTTGCCGCGGCGAGAGCCAGGTGGTGCGCAGACGATCTTCGAGCCCGAAAATCGCCGACCATGCTGGATCGGGTTTGCGACTGAGCTTATAACCGGCTGTTGATCCGCTTATAACACCGCGATACTTGAGATAATCCAACAACAGTTCGAGAGCGTGAGCATCGCACAACAGTTTCTCCGCCAGAGATGAGAGCGGCCGTGCTTCTCCTTGCAACTCGCGGAATAATCCGATTTGCTCCGCAGCAAATATGGCATGTGAAAGCCTGAATCCCTGCACTGCCTGAACAAGGCTGGGAGGCTGTGGAGCCTCATCGGCTGCCAGCTGGCGCGTGCTGACCTTGTTGGACCACGTCTGTGGCAGCTTGTCATAGAAATGCCAGCGGTTGGGAATCTTGTAAGGCGCCAGCCTGGTCTTGAGGAACTGGTGAAGATCTTCCGCAGTGACTAAGCCGGGTTCTTTCAAAGCCAGATGAGCCTCGACAAATTCCTCGCCGTGACTGTCTGTGGAACCTTTTACGCACACCTCCGCCACTGCCGGCGACAAGAGAAGCACGGCTTCGATCTCCCGCGGCTGGATGGAATGCCCACCTCTGCGGATGGCTGAGCCCCTTCTTCCGATCAGGCGGAAACCACCATTGGGATTCCGCTCGAAAAGATCGCCCATGGACCACCAACCGCCAGGCGAGAGTTGGGCTGCTTCATACCCGTTGGTGCCGAGGTATCCCGCCGGTGGATGTTTCAAGCGCACCCAGAGCTGGCTTGCCGCCTGCCCCGGACTCTCTACCAGCTCACAGTGAATTCCCGGCATAGGCTCGCCGGTGACGTCCCCCGCTGCCGGGTTGAGGCTGGCGAGGATGGCTCCGGTCTCTGAGCTTCCATAGTTACGCGAGAGTCCTACACCCCAGCGTAAAGAAAAGAGAGCCGAGACTTCATCGCTGGTTTGCCCGGCGCCCGACATAACAATGCGCAGGTTCGATTGCGTCGGCTTGCCCTGATCCACCAGGGCCAGCGCGCGTGCCATGGCCGGGACCAGCGGCATGATCGTTGCGCCCAATTGTTGAATCTGGGTTGAGATGGAATGCGGCGATTTGAAGATGGCCGGCGCCAGAGTGGCGCCCGCTGTAAGCGCTGCGGCCAGCGCCGCGCCAAACGTGTAGGCGTGGTAGAGTGGCGCGGGAGCAAAAAAAACATCGTTGGCCGTTGCCTGCCACAATTTCTGATAGCGGTGACCTTCATTCGTGAGGCTCGAGTGCGAGCGCAAAGCAATGCGCGGTTCACCCGTGCTACCTGACGTGGGGAAACCGACCGCGATGTCTTCTCCCAGCCAATCCGGTACGTCCGGTTTTGCGCCGGTTGCATCCCATCTATCTCTCTCAATCCGGAATTGCGTTCCCGCTACCTGCATGAGCGCCTTGGTTTCACGCTCGGTCAATTCCTGAGGAACCAGGATGGCGGGGATATTGGCGCGCAATAGGGCGAGCACATTCAGAACCCACGAAGAACCATTCGCAGCGCGCAGACACACTGGCAGTCCACAGCTAAGACGGCGAAAACGCGCCGCCCGCTCGCTTACCTCTTCGTCGGCTTGCGCATAAGTCCATTCCTCCGCGCCGCGCAGGAAGAAATGCGAAGGATCACGCAGGGCTCCCATGGTGAGAAGATGATCAAGCCGGGGCATGGCATGCCTCCAGTACCTCAGTCAGGCTGCACTTGCCGCTAAAGTAATCGAGAAGACGGAGGACGCCCAGGTTGTCATGTTTGCGGGCAAAGTAGTTGAGCGCCCAATCGTGGTCTCCGGCGCGGCCGCTGACCGAGTGGTCCATGTGGTAACAGCGCGAATTTCCGGCGTAACGGATAGCAACGCCAGATTGCACAGCACGATATCCAAATTCCAGGTCTTCCGCGCCCCAGCGCAGCCCCATGCGCTCATCGAATCCACCGAGTTTTTCCAGAACGGAGCGATCGACCGAGATCTGGCCGCCGGTGCAGCCGATCCAACTGGCTTCAACATCGCTGGCATTGTTTTGAAACCAGCGCTGGAGATCACGTTGGAAGGGAGTGCTTCGGGCGCCCGTTCGCAGTAATTCAGGGCTCTCCAACGTCTCAGGGGAAAGAGTGCGGGAGGAGAGCAGGCACGCATTGTTTGCGGGAATGCGCAATGAGCGCAAAGCCTCTGCAGTAAGCTCTCCATTGGCCGGATCTTCGAAAGCAGCCAGCCACGGCAAGTGGCTGATCATTCCGCGATAGATCAGGCGTGCAGCTTCATGGTCCAGGGCTGAGTGGAAGCGCAGGACTTCTTTTTCCACCAGAATGTCAGAGTCAATAAACAAGAGGCGACGACCACGGGCGCGTGCAGCGCCGGCATTCCGTGCCACAGACCTTCCGCCGCGGGGAATTTCTATTAATTGGAAGTCCACTGCAGCGTGGTGCGCAGATGTTTGCACGCACTCACGAACTTCGGACGCACCGCCGTCATTGACGACAATGACCTCGACGTCCGTTGCCTGGTCGCGCATGGCTGCAGCGAGACAAGTCAACGTGCACCTGAGTCTGGGAATACCGCCCGCCGCGGGAATGACTACACTAAGCACGTCTTGCTCTCCCAATATTCGCTGTAGATCTCTTGCAGGCGCTGCCGCACAGCGGAAGCGCGATACATAGGTGTGGAACAGAGTTCATCAAGAGTGATCTCGTGGTCCATAAACATGGAAAGCGTGTCCCACGGAGTGAAGCAGCCTTTACACGCATCCAGCCTGGGCTTGGGCGCGAGCAGAATCTGGTGGAAGGGAGTGTTGCCAACACTCTCAACCACCGTCTCCGTCTCCTGGGTCACCATGTTTCCGATCTTGTTGAACCAGATGTTGGGACACGAGGTGACAAAGCCATCGTCAAAAGTGGTAAATGCAAACCGCGGCAGATGGCAGGAGAAATTCCGGCCGCCCTCGTGATAGAAACGCATCAATCTTTGCCAATAGGCGCGCGGAGGCATGACCGGCTGAAAGTCGTCATAGTGTTCCCAGATCGTTGAGAGCACGGAAATCTGTTCCGGTGTTACCTGGAACTGACTGCTATCCGGCCCACGGACGGGGAAGGGAAATACTGAGAGATGCTCGCCATATTGCTTGAGATCATTCAGCGTGCTGGCCAGCTCGGGCAATGACTGATTATTCAGCACACAGTAAATTTCAGTGGGAATGCCGAATTTGAATATCGCATCCAGTCGGCTGTAGATCTTGGTGTGCAGATCGCGTGTGTTAGAGCGGTAGGCATTGGCTTCGTAGCTGGTGCCGTCCAGGGAGATCTGCAGGCAGATATTGCCCAGGGCCGCGAGCCGCTCCAGGTAATTCGGAGTGACCAGCACACCGTTGGTCTGGACGACCAGTGTGGCGAAGTGAGCGGAAAGCTCTTCCACCATCTCCATCATTCCCTTGACCAGGAAGATCTCGCCACCCGTAATTTTGAGGATCGGCAAATTCATCCGGTCCGTGCTGGTCTGGATGATGCGATCAATGCGCGCGCGCAGGGTAGAGCCGGGCGCGCAGTCTGACTTGCGCGGCGGCTGGAAGATCATCTTGTCGAGGTGACCTTCCTTGTACGTGCTTTGTCCTGTAAGGCAGTACCTGCAGGATAGGTTGCAATTGTCTTCTTGAATTACCAGGTCGTTTGCAAGCAAGTTTTTCACTGAACACCCGCCATAGAATCGGAATATTGAGAGGGATTGAGAGCAGCAAACGGCGGCTGCTCATCCATGCAACTGCTGTACAACAGAGAAACTTCTTCAATCTTTCCCGCATACCAGGACTGCGCATGGTCAACCAGCCCGGCGGTGGCTTCATATGCGGTCTTGCCTGAGAGCACGCGGCTGGAGATGGTTTGAAACAGGTGGTAGTTAAATGCGGCAACGTCATCGCAGAGGGCGTGATAGTCGAACAGAAATTCCTGAAAGCGGTGCATGGGCCGGCCGGCCTTGGCCTCCGACTGCATCTTCCATGTGAGCTGCGAATGCAGGGCCAGATCGACGAAAGCAAATTGAAGATGCGGCGGCGGCGTGGCTACGGTTCCGGACGAAGCGTACTCTTCTCCCGCCAGCAGCGCCATCGCATATGCCAGGCGCTCGATATCCTTATCGACGAAGCTGTAAGCGAACGGGTTGAGCGTGTGATCGTACTCGGGACGAAGCAGATTCTCGCCCCGCAATGCGGCCAGAGTTCCGGTGCCAGGATAGACTTCCATGCGGGTGCAGAACGGCCGCAGGTTGTGGCAGCCGGCGACACGCAGGAAAGATACGTTCTCCATGACTTCCTGCCGCGTGGAGTGAGGATGAAACATGATGAAGCCCATGTTCACGTAGATAGAGCGCGAGCGAAACAGTTGGATGGCGCGCCGATTGTCCGTCGGCGTTGCCTTCTTGTGCCAGCGCTTCAGAGTGTCAGCCGAGCCGGACTCCACTCCGATCAGCACTCGCTGCAGTCCGGCGCGCCTGAGGAGGTCAATGAGCCATAGATCTTTTTCGGTCCAGTTCTGGGACTGCACACAGCATCCAAAGGTAATGTTGAGCTTGCGTTCAAGAATAAGCTGGGCAATGGTTGCGATCCTTTGTTTTGCCCAGTCAGTACCGCCGGGATCCTCGAAGGTGGAATCCACGAACTCAAAGTCGTGCAGCCGCAGGTCGCGGTAGATTGCTTCCATCTCATCCACCACGCTTTCCGGAGTGCGGCCCCGCCACACTTTGCCCGCGAGTGTGTTGCCTGCGTTGGGTGCATTGCAGAATGAGCAGCGGGAGGTGCATCCGCGGCTGGAGGCAATGCGCGCTGTTGCCTGCGGACCCATCCGGACCTGATCGCGTGAAGGTACCGAGAACCAGTTAAGGTCATTGACCGGACCCGCCAGAGAGTTGCATACCACGCCAGCAAAGCTGCGGTGGCAAAGGCTGGGAATCGCGTTCAAATCTCCGCCACTGGTCAAAGCATGCAGAAGATTGCTGATTGGCACTTCACCATCCCCGCGCACGGCAGAGTCAAGAAAACTCCATGAAGGATTGCGTAGCAGTGATGCGCCCAGCGAAGTCACGAGCGGGCCGCCGGCTGTGATGTGAGTAGCCGGCCCCAGCGCCTCGCGAATCTGCTGGCCAATGTGCGTAGCACGCGCGAAACTGGCAGTGGTGAGCGAGAAGCCCACGAGCCTGGGGCTCATGCGGATGATGCGGGCAATCACTTCAGCTTCATTGACCGGCGCGGTCGAAAAGATTTCAACAGTGCACCCGGTTTTGCGGAGCTCTGCCGCGAGATAGGCGACGCCCAGGTGCTCGGGCTGCTGCACCAGGTCGCCATCCAGCAGCGTGATCAGAGCCACATCCAGCGAAGGCTTCATCATAGATACCCCATCGCTTTCAATCGCTCGGTCAGATCCGCGGCTTCAAGTTCCTCATCTTCGGTAGCTGGTGAGGCGTCTTGCGGCCAGGCATCAGGCAAAGCGCTGGATGTGGCATGAGAAAAAATGGATGACACGGGTTTGCCCTGAAAAGCCTCCGAGGCGTCAAAGCCAAGGTCTTCAAATAGTGTGGGCAACACATCGATCAGCCGGATGCGATGAGGGAGGCGGCCGCTCTTCACGTTGGGCGAGCGGTGCAACCACATGCCTTCGTGGCGATGCAGGCCGGTCTGATAGCTCCAGGTCCACTGCTCGCCCATGGAAGGAGTGACCATCAGCCGCTCATCCGCGGGAATCAGGAGAAGGTCGGGCGCCTGGTCCATCATCGGGCCAGGGTAGGCCTCTTCACGGCGTAGAATCTTCAGGAAGGCCGGCTTTCCAGTCTCCGGAATGCGGATTGTCCGGAATACCTCTGTCACTTCATTCAGAATGCTTTCGGCTTCCCGCGGGTCGACTGTGCCTTTTACCTGCCGCCCGCGAAGATTGAGATTCAAGCCATAAGAGCCGGGCACCGGCATGTAAACCCGCGTATTCTCCCAATCAATGGTCGCCCCGTCCTCGGTGAACCAACTCGCAATGTCCGGGAGCGATGCCGCTCCCGGCAGAGTCTTGAGGTATCCGGCATTCTTCAACACCGAGTTGGCGGCAAGAGAACGATGGCCGGATCCGAACCCGTGATCGGATACCACGATGACCGAACAATCATCAGGCAACACCTTCAATGTTTCGCCTAACTCCGCATCGATCAGGCGCAGAATCGTTCGAATAGCTTCCCTGTATCGTGGTGGCGCATCGGCGTCATAGAGTGGATGAGCAGGATCGGAAAATTGCCAGTAGTGATGGCATACCCGGTCTGCTTCGGTGAGGACGATGGCGAAGATATCGGCATTCCAGTTCTGAAGGAGATAACGCGCAGCGCGCATTCTCTCGGGGACGAAATTTACCGCGTGATCTATATAGTCCAGCTCGCCGCGATACATGGTTGCCAGATCTGATTGGAAGTAGCAGCCGTTACGGGAGAGATCACCCAAAAGATCGCGCGGGCTGCAGTAGCTGGTCGTCTGCTTCAGAGGCCAGGTAATCTGATATCCAGGCAGTGCGACTGCCGGGTGTGACATGGGAATATTGACCAGCCCCAGCAAGAGATTCTTTGCCGCAGCCCATTGCCAGCATGATTGGCGGCCGTATTCTCGCGTGCCGACGATCCGCCCGCGATACGCCGGATCCTGCGTATGGAAAAACTGGAAGATGCCATGATGCCCGGGCATACAGGCATTTACAAATGTGGCCCAACCGGGCCCGGTGTGGGCAGGCCAGGTCGTGGAGGTAAATGCAGAGGCGCTCTCCTTCCGGAGTTGAGCGAATGCGGGGAGCTGCCCTTCATCAATGAGTGGGTCCAGCAGGTCCCAGGTACCACCATCCAGCCCGAGTATGAAAGCTTTCGTCTTCTGCATCTGAAGTCACCCACCTCAATCTGAGGTACTCAAGTCTTACCATAGTGCTGTTGCGATAGAGTGCGCCAAGCCTTGCCATTTCGGAATTGATTTGGAACTGGTTGCGTTTGAGCTATGCGGGTCGCTGATATTGACAGGTTGGCGCAACTTCCTATGTGACGGTTGATTGGTGGCGTGATACATGTTCATGCGCGAGATAGGTGTGAATAACTCAGGAGTCGATATCTGGATAGTCGAAAACTTGAATTGGGATAGAGTGCTGCTGTAAGGCATACGCGATAGCATCTTGAATCAACGACTCGATGGGTGTTCAACTCACCTTTTCACAGACGGGTTCCAGTTGTGCGGATTGGAAAACCCGGTTGCGTCTAAGAGGAGCATCGAAGACCGCGGCTCAAGGGAGAGCGTGGGTTGGCTGCTTTCCGGCCCAGGCTGCGCGCTATCGCAACCTGAACACGTCGGCGAGAATGGGCCTCCAACCCGCCTGCTCAGACCACTGCCGCATCTGCCCACGCTTCCGAACCTGTTGAGCCAACCCTTGTCGAATATGCATGGTCTTGCGTCTGTCTTCCAGTTGCAGCAAGAGTTGGTGCTGGGCATGCAGACCCCGGCCCTGGGCGCTGCGATAGCCGGCTCTGCAACGCTTCCGCCAGCGTCGCGACGGTAGGATGTTCAAACAGCAGGCGCAAAGGCACTTCCACTTGAAGCTCTTTGCGCATCCGCGCGACCACCCGGGTCGCCATCAATGAGTGGCCTCCAAGCGAAAAGAATGTGTCGTGGATGCCAATTTTGGGCACGTCGAGAATGAGCTGCCAGATTTCGGTGATTCTTTTTTCGACGTCATTTCGTGGGGCCACATACCCGCTTTCTTCCCTTGTTCTCGTTCGTGGGTCAGGCAAAGCTCGCCGATCTATTTTTCCGTTGAGGTTCAGCGATAGTTCGTCGAGCTTCATGAACACGGAGGGCACACTCGTCTCTGGCAACCACTGGGACAAGAAATTATGGAGCGCTGAGGTATCTAGTTCTTTGTCCGAGACGATATAAGCGCATAGAAATTTCTGGTTGTTATCGTCATCCCAGTCCTTGACCGCCGCATCTGAAATATCCGGATGGTCGCGCAATAGCTTTTCTATTTCGCCTAATTCAACTCTGACACCCCTGATCTTTACCTGGTTATCGCGGCGGCCGATCAGCTCAAATTCGCCATCCGGCAGGATACGGCCGATGTCCCCGGTCCGATAGATCAGGTCGTTGGGATCATTTGGGTTGAACGGATTCTGAATAAATACTTTTTGGGTGAGTTCCGGTTGTTTGTAGTAGCCGTACGAGCGATGGATGGTGCGTATACAGATTTCGCCGGCCACTCCGGGGGCGCAGAGCCCTCGAGTGTCGTTGAGCACAAGTGCTTCCGCTCCCTCAATCGGCCTTCCCACCGGTATGTTGCGGCGTTCCTGGTCCGGCCGGCGGACGAAATAGCAAAACTTGGCAAGAGTCGTTTCCGTGGGGCCATAGAGGTTGACGAGCTGGATCCGGTCGTCGAACATGCTGAACCATTTTCTAAGGTCCGCGGGGAAGAGCGGCTCTCCCGCCAGGACGATGTATTTCAATGATTTGAAATAATCGCGGCTCAGGCGTTGATTCAAGATCGACCGGAACAGGCTCGGCGTGCAATGCATCAGCGTTATCCGGCTGTCGTCAATCCATTTCACCAGTTTCTCTGCGTCGAGCACTGTCTCCCGGCCCGGTGGGATGCAGAGCGTGCCTCCCGCGCACAACGGAAGAAATATATCTCTGAGGAATGGGTCAAAAGAGGGCGGTGTGAGCTGACTTACCCGGAAGTCTTCGTCCACTCCCAACGCCTCTGTCTCCCAATTTATAAAATGCGATAGTCCCCGGAGGTTGCCGGCTATTCCTTTTGGCTGCCCTGTAGAGCCGGAAGTGAAGTATATGTAGCCCACGTCTCTGGGCCGCCCATTGGACGAGCCTGAATCTCTCGCGGGCACTCCAGCACGAACCGGATTCCCCATGGAAGTGGCGATTGGTTCGTCAACAGCAATGATGGAGCAGTCCGAATGGTTGTTCGTCACGATCCTTTCCGCCATTCCTGCGAACCGTCTTTGTACCAGGAATGCCTGCGGATCAGCTGTAAGAGCCATCGCCTGGATGCGGTTGGCCGGATAACGGGGATCGATTGGAACGAAGATGCAATCTGCCTTCAGTATCCCTAGGATGGCGGCGACCAACTCAACCGTGTCCTCGATGAGAATCGTAACGATCGCTCTCTTCCGGATGCCTGCGGCTGACAACAGGTCTCGCACCGCATCTGACTTCCGGTCCAGGTCGCCATAGGAAATAGATTGATCTTGCGTTACGATTGCAGCCTTATGCCGGCAATTCCTGAAGCACTCAATCAGCCTGTCCGGGATTTCACGGCTTAGTAGCTTAGTCTGCTCCATTGATACACTCCTCATTGATGGTATGTCGCATCACAAGTCACTCGCCTCAATCGAGGTACTCAAGTCTTACCATAGGGCCGCCGCAATGCAGTGCGCCAAGCCTCGCCATCTAAAAATTGGTTTGGAACGAGTTGCGTTTGAGCCATGTAGGCACCCTTCGGCGACCACCGCGATTTCAGTTTAGAGTCGGCATCTCGAACATTTCGAGAAAAATGCCGAATGTGATCACGATGATCAAAAGGTCGCTCTCAAATGGAAGATTCAGCGTGAATCCCTTCCTGGTATATCTGGCTTTCAATCTTTCGATGGCTGCCGGATTAAAGTAGCCCTCTCGCTTGATGCGGTCAGACGAAAGCAAGTCGTTGATCCATTCGATATTCTGGCCCAGCAGATAGGCGCTGCCGGGAGCCAGGAACGCGTATTTTTCTCTTTCCAGGATCGCTTTAGGAACGAGGTCTTCCGCGGCCATCCGCAAAATGTATTTTTCCACCAGCCCTTTCATCTGCATGTCAGGTGGAATTTCTGTGGCGACTTTCACAACGTCCAAATCCAGGAATGGATACCTCGCCTCGATCGAGTTGGCCAATGCCATCCGGTCCCCATGGTCGGACAAAAGGTGGTCTGCCATTCTGAGCTTGAAATCCAGATATGATCGCTGGTGAATATAATGGCGGTACCGCAACTTATCCTTGTTCACCAGCTCAAACTGAAGGCAGTCGAATTCATCGAACTGATGCGCGGCGTGGGCTGAATATAGCGCCTTTTTTGTATCGGCATAACTCAGGTAATCTTTCTCGTAAAAGAGGTCGCTATCATCCCAGAGCTTGAGCCTCATTTCACTTTCCAGCGCTTCGTGGACGTCGTAAGGCTTACGGCTTTGCCTTCTCAGCTGGTCGAACCGATAGCCAACATAGCCGGCAAACAATTCGTCCGCTCCCTCGCCAGTGAGAATTGCCAGAATGTCCTGGCTTCGAGCGTGTTCTGATAGGGCCAGCGAGGCGGTATTGTAGGTCTCCTTCAGCGGGGACTCAGAGTGGTAGACGGCCTGCTTCAATCGATGACTGATGTGGCGCCAGTCAAACTGGGTCTCGTGATGAATGGAGCCCACATGTCGCGACATCAGCTTCTGGTACTTCGACTCGCAAAGTTCCCGGTCGGTGAAGGTGATGGAGAAGGAGTGCCGCTCACTGTCGCTGGAAACCTCGCCAATCAACGCCGCGATCATGGAGGAGTCAAGTCCGCCGCTCAGGTAAAAGCCCACCGGCACATCTGCATGCAGGCGAGACTTGACCGACCGGGCCAGTGCTTCCTTCAGCTTGTCGGCATAGTACCGCTCCGGCCTTGTGTCGTGACTTTCGTCTAGGGTTGGATAGTCAAGGTCCCAATACTCCTGAAGGCGATGCTGCCCATCCTTTAGGAGAAGGTAATTGCCGGCAGGCAGGCTGCTGACTCCCTTGAACATTGTCCGTGGGCTGATCAAGCCTGGAAACGTCAGGACCTGGTCCAATCCCGTGAGGTCAACATCGCGACGCATCCCCGGGAACTCCAGAATCCCCTTGATTTCCGAGCTGAACACGAAATGGCCGTCTATGTTCGCGTAGTAGAGTGGATTGATGCCAAAATGGTCCCTGGCCAGCAGCAGCGAGCGCTGTTGGATGTCATAAAGGGCGAAAGCGAACTGGCCGTTGATCCGATGCAGTAGCTCGACGCCGTACTCCTCATACAGGTGGAGCAATACTTCGACATCGCTGCGAGTGCTGAAGCGGTGTCCGTCACTGACTAACTCGTTCCTCAACTCACGGTAGTTGTATATTTCACCGTTGCATATCAGGACCAGGGATCGGTCTTCGTTGTAGAGCGGCTGATCACCGCCTTCCAGATCGATCAAGCTCAGCCGGCGGAATCCCAATCCGATGTTTTGCGCGAGAAACTGGCCGGATGAATCCGGGCCCCGATGGACCAACCTCTCGGCCATCCGGCCCAAAACTCCTTCATCCACTCTCTCCGCTTTACCCGAGACGTCAAAGTAGCCGCAGATGCCACACATAAAGTTTTCCTGGGAAGATCAAAGGCCTTCAGAAGGCCGTTCCCCTTGTACTGGTGTATCAGCTCCGCGCAAACTTGACCTTCATAGCCTGATCAGGTTGTCACGCAACCGCGGTCCAATCTTGTGAAGCCCGTCATCTCTGCCCGCGATCATGGAAAAAGATGTGGGCTCGATTAACAGCTCGATGGTCCGGAGCCGGTCCCCGAGAGCAAGGCTCTCGTAGGAAGCCCTCAGCCTGTCCGTAGACAACGATTTCAGAGGATCGAAAGCGAGCCCATCCGGAGGGCATGACGCGCTCACAAAGTAGGATTGGGATGGAGTGTTGACTGAGTTGATGGCTACCCAGTCCAGACCGGATGACTTAAGCAACTCAACTCCCTCTGCGAAGCGATAGGTGAACACCCTGGGATGCAGGTAGACATCTATGTCTTTTGCGAGCTGATCGGTTTCAGTAAGATTCGAGTTATAGCCGTATTTTCCATAATATTCCGGCGGCAAACTGAGTCCCAGGTCTTTAACTACGCCAATGCCGAAATCCAGATCTCTTGCGCCAGTGAGCATCCGCGCCAGTTCCCGCTGCAGCATCCGCTTGTGTTCACCCAGGGTGTGATAGACGTGCAGGATCAGGATCCCGGATTCCGCTACCAGATCGCTCAGGTTCTTGACGCCCGTGGCAGGATTGCTCAGATGGTGGACGACGCCGACCGATGTCACCACGTCATACTTGCCACGCTCGTTCAATTCCAGGAGATTGCCTTTGCGAAACGTGACGTTGTTGATCCCGAGCTCCACAGCTTGCTCCCGTGCTATGTTGAGGCTCGACTCGGTCATGTCCACGCCGGTAAACGAAGCATGTGGGAATTCCGCGGCCAGTCCGAGAATGCGCTGGCCCGACCCGCAACCGCCATCAAAGAAGGAGTATTGTGATATTTCGGAATCATCGATCCCCGCCTCCGCGAACAGCATGTGAACCAGAACGTAGAGGTCTATGAGTGGCTCAGGTTTTACACCGGTATAGGGGTATGGATACCTTTCGTACATGGCGTTAACGCTGCTGGTGATTGTGTCCATCTAGAGCTCCGTTGTGTATGCGGGATTTCGATCAAGACCGTGCATTGGATTAGCGTCTTCACGTTGCATCGCCGTGCTGGTTCGGAGTGATCTATCCCTCAGTTTGCTTCACTCGCAGCCTCATGCGACGCAGCCATTATTAGGCAGGTAGCCAGCGACAACAAGACGATTCTATTGGCATGGGTTGCGATCTATTGGGTGATATTGCTGAGGCTTGGGAGCTCTTGCTGTTCAAGCGCCCGGAGTCCAATGGATGAATTCCGGAGGGCCGGACCGGCAGATCTTCGCGGCCCTACGACCGCTGTTCGAATCACGATGAAGGGTGATGCGTGGCGGAGGATGGCACATTGCTCCGGCACGGTGATATGCCATACTCGCATTGTTGCGCCAGCGTGATACACGCGATTGTTCTTACTGAGCCGGCGAGCGCGCAGGAGGCACTGTCTTTTAATGATCGCCAGCATTGATGCCAAGATCGCCCTTGAAGAAGCGCGGGAGCAATACGCCTCGAACAACCCTGAGAGTCTCGCAAAACATGTAGAAGCCTGTACTGTGCTGCCGGGAGGGAACACGCGCACGGTACTGTTCTATCCGCCCTTTCCGTTGACCATGGTTCGCGGCGAAGGCTCGCGCCTGTGGGATGCTGATGATCATGAGTATATAGATCTTCTGGGTGAATACACGGCAGGGCTCTACGGGCATTCGAATCCGGTGATTCGTGCAGCGATCGAAAAGGCGCTGGATCGTGGCATCGACCTGGGCAGTCAGAACGGCCTGGAGGCGAAACTGGCGGCGATGATTTGCGGCCGCTTCCCCTCTATTGATTTTGTGCGGTTTACCAACAGCGGCACAGAAGCAAACCTCATGGCGGTGAGCGCTGCCCGGGCCATTACCAGGCGCAGCAAGGTCCTGGTTTTCGATGGCGCATATCATGGCGGCGTCTTTTCCTTTGCCGGCGGTGGCAATCCGATCAACGCTCCGTTTGAATTTGTCGTAGCGAGGTATAACGACCTCGATTACACAATGGCTTTGCTGGAGAGGAATGTAGAGGATCTGGCCGCCGTGATGATAGAGCCTATGATGGGCGCTGGCGGGTGTATCCCGGCGGAAACGTCATTCCTGCGGGCATTGAGGGAAGCAACCAGGGAGCATGGAATTCTCCTGATTTTCGATGAGGTAATGACGTCCCGTCTGTCGCCCAGTGGCCTGCAAGGGATGCACGGCATTCTGCCCGACATCACTACCCTGGGGAAATATATCGGTGGCGGCATGACATGCGGCGCGTTTGGCGGGCGCAGCGAGATTATGCAACACTTCGATGTACGGCAGCCATGTGCATTTCCGCACGCCGGAACCTTCAATAACAACGTCCTGACCATGTCGGCTGGCCTGGCCGGCATGTCCCTGTACACCCCTGAGTTGGCTCAACAGCATAATGCCCGCGGCGACGGTCTGCGGCGGCGGCTCAACGACCTGGTCAAGAAGAACGGCCTGAAGATGCAATTTACAGGGATCGGCTCCATGCTGAATGTGCATATGTGCATCGGCCCCATTCACAGTCCCGCTGACGCTGCGAAGGCAGATAAAGATCTGGCCGACCTCTTTTTCTTCGATTTATTGGCCAAAGGCTTCTGGTTTGCCAGGCGCGGCATGATCGTCCTATCACTGCCAAATACAGATAGTGACTGCGATCAGTTTGCCGCCGCTGTGGAAGAATTTATTAATATGCGTGGATCACTCTTAACAGTCTAGCGCAGACCCTGCCTGATATCTACCATAGAAATCGCGAAGTCAGACGAAATACGACTATCAAACCTTCTATCTAACTATCAATAGACACCCTCGACTATATAGATGAACATAGTTATATTCATCATTATCTAACCAATCTGACAATATTTCATGTTTGATCTGACCTATGTGCGCCACGCCATGCCAAGTGCTGCTGCTCTAGTATAGTATGTGTTATTTAATTGACTATCAGTGTGTATCAGGTTACTGTCGCTTTGCCTGCATTGAGAAATGACAGGCTAATTCAAAAATAGGAGAAAATTAACAATGAAGACCATCACGGAAACACCAGCACAGGTTAGCGGCGCGTCACTCCAGGTAGAACTGAAGAACGGAAACGATCTGGCCACCTCGATCGTCGCCCTTCTGTGCCCCGATGGCACCGTGTCCGCTCAGGCTCCGGTCTACAAGACCCAGCTCCGCGGCTACAGCCGGTAAGCAAGTCCACCCTTAACCCATAAAACGGGGGGCGGCAAGGCAATCTCAACGAGAGCTTTCTAAGCCGCCCCACATTTTTAACAAACGCCCAGAAACACTCGCACTCCCACAGCCGCGATAGGACCTTATTTTCGAAACAATGGATAGCTCCAGGCATGAATCATCGTGTCATTACGGCTCTCGCCTATACGGATGACCACATGTGACAAACTAACCCAACACCAGGCACTCAGCCATCATAGCCGAATAGCCAACCGTAATCGATTCAATGCAATAGGTGCACGGTTATTTGAGCATTGTGTAGATGTCAAATCTATAGTGCGGTGGAGTGCGTGTGCATATCGATAAGGGGATATAAATATGCCATGCTGTGCCAAGTAGCGCAGGTGCGGTCAAACGTGTCTTATTCTATTGACTAGCAAGTGATAGAAAGCTATTGTGAGCCTGCCTGTAGTAGTAAATAACAGGCAAGTCAAAAAAGGAGACAGTAGAAAATGAAAACCATTACGGAAATCCCTGTGCAGATCAACGGTGCATCTCTCCAGGTTGAACTGAAGAGCGGCAACGAGATGGCTGTCCCGATGGCAGTCGTTACCTGCGGTGGCTCGAGTGTGGCCCCTGCGGCATCCGTCTACAGCACGCAACTGCGCGGCTATAGCTGGTAAGCAAGTCAAACCTTAACCCAAAAACAAAGAAGGGGCGGCGAGACAATCTCGACAAGGGTTTTGTGAGCCGCCCCGCTTGTCGAAACGAGGAACAGGAAATGGCTGAAACTGCACAACGATATACACTCCACTCCCCGGGTGAGGGATACGAGCTGCAAAACTACATCGGCGATATTGCGACGCTGGTTGAACATACGCGGCGCCGTCCGGTATTGATGGGCTATTCGCATACCGCTTTTTTTACCGTCCATTACGCCTTGGAGAACCCGGAAAAGATTTCAGCGCTCATTCTGGTTGAGCCCGCGCTGTTCAATGAACGTGACGAGCTGCTCAGCCGTGCACGCAAAGCCCTGGAAGGGGATGAGGCGGGATCCATCCAGGAAATGCTGGACAAGGTGCAGCCGGATTTGGGCGAAGACCCAAACCTGGCCAAGGCCTATACAAAATACGTGATTGAGTCAACGGAGAACGCCCATGCGATTGGCATGGAACTGCTCGCTCGCGCGAACCATCCGGTCTCCGAAGAGCGTCTGGCCACGCTGAAGATGCCGGTGTTGCTCATTGGCGGAACCAAGAGCCACGCCGCCTACACTGTTCACCGCTCGGCCGCCGTGCTGCCCTTTGCTTATGTCTGGTGGGTTGGCGGAGCCACCCATATGGACATCCTGGGCGCGCGTTACACAGAGAAGGTAGCACTGGGCATCAATGCGTTTTGTGCTGCACATGGGCTTGACAAACCAGATTTGCCGGTATGAACAACTATATCCTGATCGTGTTTGATAGCTGCCGGTATGACTCCTTTGTGGGGGCTGAAGCAAAGACCCTGGGGAAGCTGGGCGTAGTGGAAAAGCGGTTTTCTTACGCTTCCTGGACTGCGCCCTCTCATTTCAATCTTCTTATGGGCCTGATGCCGCATGACAGTCCACGCTATACGGTGGCATCGGACAGCTACAAGCACGAATTTTCAAAGTACGCGACCCGGCTGGGCACGAAGGACCTGGATTTCAAAACCATGCTGCCCAGCCTTTACCTCCCGGTCTTTCTGAAGGAAAAGCTGGGATACGCAACCCACGCTATGGTTTCACTGCCGGTATTGAATCCAAAGACGGTGCTGAACCGCGGCTTCGATAGCTATACGCTCATGCCTAAACACAATGACATGCGGGCGATGCTGAGGAAGATGCGGTTCGAGCAAGATCGGCCATCGTTCTATCTGCTCAACGTAGGCGAGACACATTATCCCTACGCGTTGCCGCATGAAAACCCTGCCGACTGGCCTAAGATCCATGGCCTGCACGGTGTATTCAAGCATATGGATGACTCGACCGTGGAGGGGACCCAGCAGGGAGAGAACAAACTCTTTCCAGACTGCGATGCGTTGAAGGAGATGCGCGAGCGGCAGGTAGAAGCGGTGCGGTATCTCGATGGTGTGATGGAAGAGCTGTTTGACATAGTTCCAAAGAACACCTTTATTACGGTTACCGGGGACCACGGTGAGCTGTTTGGCGAAGATGGATACTTTGGCCACGGCCCCATCATGCACCCCAAAGTTTTGGAAGTGCCGTTTGTTGAAGCGCAAATCAGATAAACGGAAGTGAGGGCTTGAACGATGCGCAAGGTAATTCAATTTTTCCTGACATCTTCGTCCGAAGGACGCAGCACGCAAGCATTGCTGGTGACGGCAATCTCCCTGAGCCTGCTGGGCGGAGTTGCAAATATCGCTCTTCTGGCGATTGTTACCCGCATGCTATCCGGCCATGCGAGCTTTAGTTGGATATTCATTTTTGCCCTGCTGGGTCTGGGCACGTTTCTGGGCATAACTCGAGGCGGAGCGCAGTATCTGCTGACCAAAGTTACCCTGGACACGCTGGTTGCGTTGCGCATGGGGTTTTGCAAAAGAGTTACTTCCGCGCCTCTTGCCGTACTCGAGCGACTGGGCAGCGCGCGGCTGGTGGCGGTTTTTACTGAAAGCATGCCGGCCATCTCCAACGCCCTGGTGCAACTGCCGAATGTGGTTCTGTACACCATCGTGGCGGCCGGCAGTATCGCCTACATGGCGTGGCTCTCATGGAAAGCGCTGCTGGTGATCCTGGCCGCGGGATCGGCTTTCATGTTCTCTTATCGCAGCGTCAATCGCCGCGCCCAGGCGGAATTTGGGACGGCATTCGTCCACTACCGCGCCGTCCTCAAGGGTTTTCGTGAGCTGGTGGATGGCGCCAAGGAGCTTAAGCTTCATCGTGGCCGGCGCAAAGCGCATCTTTCCTCCGCCATTGGAACCCCTATGCATGGGCTGGCCCGGCATCGGCTCAAGTCATCTTTCCTTTACGGGGCGGCGGAAGTGTGGTCCACCGCGGGCATGTTCTTTACCATTGCGGTAATCCTGGTAGTCACGCACACCCAGCGTGATATCGGGACTGGATTCGTGCTCAGCCTCTTGTACCTGATGCCGTTTGTTCAGGGCGTCCTTTCCACCCTGCCGTCATTTTCACAGGCAGAATCTGCGATCAAGACACTTGGGGACCTGACCGGAGAGCTTTCTCAGAATTCAGATGTGACTGATTCAGATACCCGAACCATCTCGCACTGGCAGCGGATCGCTCTTGAAGGCGTGGAATACCGCTACGACAGCGGAGATCCTGATTCCAGCTTCCGCATTGGCCCGGTGGACCTTGCGATCACGCCGGGAGAGACGGTGTTCATCACGGGCGGAAACGGAAGCGGGAAGACCACGCTGATCAAAGTCCTGGCTGGCCTTTATCAACCTCAGGCGGGAACGATTTTGGTTGATGGCGTGCCTGTATCCGCGGGCGATCTTGATACCTATCGCCAGAAATTCTCCTCAGTCTTCTTTGACTTCCATCTTTTCGACGAGCTATACGGCCTCTCCAACATAGATGATCAGGCAACAAGCTATCTCAAACATTTGCGGCTGGACCATAAGGTGAAGGTAGATGGTGGAAAGCTATCTACGATTAATTTGTCGCAAGGGCAGAAAAAGCGGCTGGCATTGCTCACAGCCTATCTTGAGGATCGTCCGGTCTACATCTTTGACGAGTGGGCCGCGGACCAGGATGTGGAATTCCGCCAGTTCTTCTATTACGAGATCATCTCCGGGTTGAAGCGCCGGAACAAAACAGTGATCGTCATCAGCCATGACGACCGCTACTTTCACCTCGCCGACCGCGTGATAAAGCTCGAGTGCGGGCGCGTGGCACAGGAAACTGGAAATCAGGACATGGAAGAAACTTTCAGCATGAGCATCAATTAGCTTGATGAAATCGGGAGGAACAAGTGGCTACAAAGCAGAGAGTGGTTGTAGTGATTACAGAAGGAGCTTCCAACAAGCTGCTCCATGAATTCGTTGCCCAGGGCTACCTGCCGGGCTTCGAGAGGCTCTTGCGTCAGGGTGCCTGGGGTGAAATGGCGTCGCATGTGGTGCCATACGAGCCACCGGGCCTGATGACCGCCTTCACCGGAACAAGCTCTTCTGAGCACGGATGGTATTCCTACTGGACTGTCCACGAACAGGACCACAAGCCCCGCGTCCTGAGCTCTGCAGACCTGAGGGTGAAGCCGTTTTGGCTGCGCCCGGAGCACTCTGAACGCCATTTTTCAATCATCAACGTGCTGGGAAGCCATCCTCCCATTCCAATGCCGGGAGAGATCATTACCTATCCGATGGGTCAGACGTTGAAGGCAAGCTATCCATCGGATCTTCTCATCTCGCTGGCCAGGCAGGGGCTGCATTACACGCACGATGTCTCCATCTGGTACAAGGGGCAGGAGCGGAACGATTTGGTCTCCCGCCTCATCGAAGCTGATCGGAGGCGCGTTGCGCTCGCTTTGCACTTTTATGACAAGGGCGCCGAGGTCGTAATTGTAAATCTCACGAGCATCGATCGCACCTGCCATTACTACTGGCAGGAACTCGAACCGGGGTCATGCGTTGTCAGGAGCGAGTCTGCCATTCTGGGCGCTTTCCAATGCGCTGACGAACTGATTGATAAATTGCTTGATCGGATGGATGACAAAACCACTCTGCTTGCATTTTCTGAAATCGGCTTCGGTCCGCTGAAAGCCTATCTCTCCATCAATGAAATTCTGGCGAAGGCTGGCTTCCTCCAGTGGAAGCAGGCGGGCACAGTGGTTGATTGGGAGCACACGGTCGCCGCCGAGGCTGTACAGGGTTCGAGTGGAGTGAACATCAACCTTCAGGGCCGCCATGCCGATGGCACAGTATCCCGCCAGGACTACGAGAAAGCCAGGGCGGATGTGGCAGCGGCGCTGCGCGCATCCATCAATCCCTATACCGGACTGAATTTATTTGCCTCCGTAGCCACCAGAGAAGAGATATACGAAGGCACGCGCATGCAGGATGCGCCCGATCTCATCCTCTTTCCTGAGGACCATCGCTACCTGCCGTTGGGCGATCCGGTGTGGGCGCTGCATGTGAACCGTCCCTTGCAAAGCGGCTGGCACCGGGACCGTTCGTACTGGGCCTCAACTGGTCCACAAGTTTCAGCAGGGCAGAGGCCCGACCCAGCATCTTTGCTCCAGGTGCTGCCCTCCATTGAATACGCACTGGGCGCATACGAGAGCGGCGAACAGGCTCCACTGTTTGCAGAAAGCTTTGTAGGAGTTTAGGTACAAGGGGTTACTCATGCGGATCTTAGTGAGTGGGCAAAAACAATTCGGCGCAGCGGTTTTCAAACTGTGCAGAGCAGAAGGGCATGAAGTGGTGGCCGTGGCTTCACCACCGCTTTCCAGTTCTTATGCCACCACTGGAGAACAACTTCCAGACCGGCTTCGCTTTGCTGCGGAAATGGCAAGAGTACCCTGGATTTCCTCGGAACTGCTCCGCGCTGATTCTGTGCCTAAAGGAACTGATCTCATTATTGCCGCGCACAGCCACGCATTTCTGGGACGTAAGACGCGGAGCCGCACTGCCTTGGGCGCGATTGGCTATCACCCATCATTGTTACCGCTGCACCGCGGACGCGATGCCGTGCGCTGGGCCCTGCACATGAAAGAGCGCATCACCGGCGGTACGGCATTCTGGCTTACTGACACTCTTGATGGTGGTCCCATTGCGGCGCAGGCGCATGCTTTTGTTCGTCCCGGGGACACGCCGGCAACACTGTGGCGTGAGGTATTGTTTCCTCTGGGATTGCGTCTGATCAAGCGAGTGCTGGCTGATCTCTCCGCAGGCAGAAAAGTAGCGGTACCGCAAGATGACAAGCTGGCGACCTGGGAGCCAAGTTGGGACCGCCCACCGATCTTCCGTCCGGAACTCCCTGAACTCGGCAAGGGAGCCTGGGTGGGACGCATGACTGTGAGTGCCGACGAGGCAGAAGACGCTCTGACCGGTTTTGTCGATGCCAACGACCTGAGCATTCCTGCGGCATGGCAAGTCCCGGCCGCCACACCGGCTTACTCGGGACGTGCGGCGAATGGAAGAACCTATCCAGGTTCGAGCAATGGCATGATCGCGTTCCAAAGCAATCAAGAAGAAGCTCTGGCTGGCAGTAACGGACACGACTAAAAATTCCCAAGAGGGACCTTGAGCATGAGATGCGCCATCACGGGTTATGGAGTTGTGAGTTCCCTGGGAACAGGGGTTGAGCCTTTTCGCGAAGCACTACGCTCCGGCCGCCGAAACCTCAGCTGGCTGGAGGGCATGCCCGTGCCGCACGGAAAAGGTAGATTCGCCCTGGCTGATTTTCCGGCTTCGTGTGACCGCTCGGCGCGCATGGCGCTCAAAGCCATCCAGGAAGCCATGGAGGTCTCAGGCTGCGACATCGGCGACGGGTATGATGCAGGACTGGTGATCGGCTCGGTGTGGGCGGAAACGCAGTCGGCAGAATCCAATTATGCCAGGCTAAAACAAGGTGAGATCAGCGCTGGCGTGCTGCATGCATTGCGCCGTTACCCCGCCGGCAGCCTGGTGGACGGCATTGGCGAGACCATCAACATCCGCGGCCCGCGCCTCATCTTTAACAATGCATGTGCCTCAAGCAACATTGCTCTGGGCCAGGGGCTGGATCTGATTCGGCGTGGCATCTGCCGCATGGTTGTGGTGATCGGGGTGGACCGCTTCAGCCTGCCGGGACTGTGGGGCGCTGAGCGCTCCGGCTTCGTGGGTCGTGACCTGCAATCCTTTGATTGCAACCGGAAGGGAACTGTCCTGGGTGAAGGATCAGCGGTCCTTATTATAGAGGCCGAAAATAATGATTCCCGGGACCGTGCCAAGGCCTGGCTGGAGGGCTACGCCTGCGTGTGCGAACCGGGCGCTGCCGCCATTACCCTGGGAGAAGATGGGATCGGCCTGCAGATGTCCATGCGCCGCGCGCTGGCCGATGCTGGCCGTACGGTGGATGAGATTGAGTATGTGAATGCGCATTCTCCGGGTACTCCGTTGATTGACCTGGTGGAATGCCGGGCTATCGCTGCCCTGTGGAAAGAGCAGCCTCAACCGCCCGCGATCAACGCAACCAAGACCCACACTGGGCACATGTCCGGAGCATCTGCTATTGCTGAGGCCATTGCAACGATCGTGCAAATTGAAGAAGGGTTTCTGCATGGCAATTTGGGATTCGAGAATCCCGATCCAAAAATTCCGGTCCCGGTCCTGGGTCCTGTGGCACAGAAGAAGCAAGTGCAACGCGCCATCTCCAACGCCTGCGGAGGCGGCGGACTCAATACCAGCGTGGTGATTGCCGCCAAAGAGCTGGGGCCCGTGGCGACCTCCCGACGGGCAGTCAAGTCGCGGGTGGTGCTGAGCGGGGCAGGCACTTTGCAGGCTCCGGGACGCGCTGAAGATGACAAAGAACTTGACTGGTTTGACGTCCACCGCTGGATCGAAAAAGAGACCAACATTGCCAATATGAACCGCAGCGCGTGGATTGGCGGCTCTGTCGGGGTAATGGCAATCCAGGCTGCCGGGCTGAGGGCTGATCCCGCAGTATTACCTCCGGAGGAGGTTGCGGTGATCGGTGGCGTCTGGCTGGGGGGATGGACTGTAGCCAGTTCTGCCCTCTGTGAAGGACTGCAATACGATCCGGTGCAGATTTTTCCCAGCACCGCGCTGAATAACTTTGGCGCACACATCGCTTCCATGATGGTGTGCCGCAAATTTGGCTTTACCGGCCCTACGCACACTGTATGTGGCAGTCTTTCCTCCGGCCTTCAGGCAGTGGCCGTCGCCCACGGTCTGCTGGAGTGTGGCCGGTCTCAGGCCGCGGTGGTCATGGGCTACGATTCTGACGATATCTGGCTGAGACGGGCTGCCAACTGGATGCGTGAGTGCCAGCTTCTCCATAATTTTGTGGAAGGCGGAGCGAGCGTAATTCTGGAGCGCGAAGAAACAGCGCAACAGCGCGGGGCCAAAGTTCTGGCCGTGGTGCATGCGACCGCTCAAATATCCAGCACACTGCGGCAGCCGGAAGAGATTGAGCGCGCAGCCGAGTCAATGCTCTGCCAATTGCAGCCAACCACGCTTCACCGCATCGTTCTCTGCGGTCCCGCCGACTCCGGCATGCGCGCCCTCGCCCAGGAGTTGCAACAGAAAACCGGCACACAGCTCGAATTGCCCGGTCCGGTCCATTCGCTCGCCGGCGATGGATTGCTGGCCATCGCCCGCCACCTGGATGGAGAAAATACCCTCATTCTGGCTGGTGAATCAGGAAGCAGCCAGGTGGGAGTAATCATTCTCGGGGCTGCCGAGAGTAAAGCCACTGACTGATGTTCGAGACTTGCGCCGTGGAGGCACCACCCCATCGCGCGCGCATTTCTTAGAACCCGCGCTGGAGTCCCTACATTTGGAGATATGTAAAGATGAGGACGAGACTTTGAAGGTGCTGTAAACCTCCAACTCTGTCATCTTGAGCGGAGCCCGCCGCGGCGGGCGTAGTCGAAAGATCCCGATGGTGTTTGATCGACCCATGCAGCACCAGGGAGTTCTCACGAAATCATTCTCGCAGAATTCTTCTCCTCACTGCGGCTGGGGTCCTGCCCTAGGTGGACACCTCGGCGAAAACCCACAAAGCCCAGAAATTCTTGCTGGTGGTTATATGAGAAACGCGTTCGCATGGAGGGATTTCAATGGTGGCTTTCTAATGATTCCTAGCTCAAATCAGGCTGGCGCAGCAAGCTCCTGACAGAATTCGTCAAGGATCCTGTTGCAGATCAATGCAACCACAGTTGAACCCAAGATGCTGGTGCGACTACTATCCCGCAGCTTTCCCCTGGGAGACAATGAAAATCAGAAATATCTGTGGGGCGCCTGGCCAGCACGACCGCGAGCGGAAGCAAGGCAAGCTGCCATTCAACCCCGATGCACCAATGCCTCCTGACCCTTCTCCGATTCCATCATGATCTGGCGGTAGCGTAGCTGGTCGCATTCCAGGTAAATCTCCACCAGCGCCGGCGTGCCGCTGATGGAGCCCTGGATCAAAGCCTCTGACAGAGGGTCTTCAACAGATCGCTGCAATACCCGGCGCAACGGCCGCGCGCCATAGCTCCGGTCAGGGGCTGTCTGATCGAGCACCCACTTTCTGGCGGGCTCCGTCAGGCTGATGGTGATTTGCCGGTCGGCCAGGTTGATATTGAGCTGTTGGACGAGCAGATCAATAATCCGCATCAGGTCTTCGTCTCCCAGCATGTTGAAGATAATGATCTCATCCAGACGATTGATGAACTCCGGATTGAAGGTCTTTTTCACCTCTGCCTTCACCCGGTCTTCCACGCCGGCGGCGATCAACTCCTGGTTGTTGGCCTGGAAGCCTAGCCCGCTCCGCTTCATGAGATGGCGCGCGCCAATATTCGAGGTCATGATGATCATTGCGTTTTTGAAATTGACGGTGTTGCCCAACCCATCAGTAAGCCGGCCATCTTCCAGCACCTGCAATAACACATTGAAAACATCAGGATGGGCCTTCTCTATCTCGTCGAGCAGGATCAGAGAGTAGGGAGATCTCCTTACAGTTTCGGTAAGCTGGCCGCCTTCCTCGTACCCCATATATCCCGGAGGGGACCCGATCAGTTTGCTCACCGAATGCTTCTCCATGAATTCTGACATATCAAACCGCACCAAGGCCTTTTCCGTGCCGAAGAGGAACTGCGCCAGGGTGCGCGCCACTTCCGTCTTGCCCACGCCTGTGGGACCGAGAAACAGGAAAGAGCCGATGGGCCGCTGCGGTGACTTGAGGCCCGCGCGCGAACGCCGGATGGCGCGCGCCAGGGCGCTGATCGCCTTGTCCTGCGAAATCACTCTCCGGTGCAACTCCTGCTCGATCCGCAACAGCTTCCGGCCCTCATCTTCCTTGATGGCCGTAAGCGGCACGCCGCTCCAGCGGCTGATTACCTCTTCCACGTCACCCCGTTCCACCTTGGCGGAACCGGGCGCATCAAGCTGGTATTTCTCGCGCAAAACACGCAGGTTCTCGCGCTCCTTGCGTTCTTCACTGGAGTAGAAACGGGCCTTGTCATATTCGTGATTGATCACTGTATATTCCATGCGGTCGAGAATGAACTTGAGCTTCTTCTGCACCTCGATCACTTCCGCGGGCACAGTGCATTCGCGCAACTTGACCCTGGCGCCGGCCTCATCAAGCAGGTCAATTGCCTTGTCCGGCAGAAAGCGGTCGGGGATATAGCGGCTGGAGTGATATACCGCATGACGCACAACGTCTGCCGAGTAGCTGACCCGGTGAAATTTTTCATATTGCTCTTTTAAGCCATTCAGAATAGTCACGGCTTCTTCCTCAGTTGGAGGCGCGACCTTCACTGCCTGAAAACGGCGCTCCAGCGAGCGATCCTTCTCGATATGTTTGCGATACTCCGACGGAGTGGTAGCGCCGATGCACTGTATCTCGCCGCGGGAAAGCGCCGGTTTGAGGATATTTGCCGCATCCATGGAGCCTTCAGCCGCTCCAGCCCCTACCAGCGTGTGCAACTCGTCAATGAATACGATGTAACTCCCGTTATCCGTGAGCTCCTTCATGATGCCCTTGAGCCGCTCCTCAAACTGGCCACGATATTTGGTCCCGGCAACAATCAGAGAAAGGTCAAGCGAAAGGATTTTTTTATCGGCAAGGAATGAAGGCACTTCACCTCGAACAATCTGCTGCGCCAGCCCTTCTACGATGGCGGTTTTGCCCACGCCAGGTTCACCGATCAGTACCGGATTGTTTTTCGTGCGGCGGCACAGGATCTGTATCAACCTCTCCAGTTCTGTCCCGCGTCCTACCAGGGGGTCGAGATGACCATCGTTTGCTGCCTGGGTGAGATCGCGTGAAAACTCGGCGAGGATCGAGGGCTCACGCGATGCCCGCTGGTACTGAGCTGGTTGCTGCGTGGTGCGCAACAACACCGCCCGGACGCTCTCCGTGCACAGGCCGCGTTCAAGCAGCAACTGGGCTGCCAGGCATTTCTCCTCACGCAACAATCCAACCAGCAGGTGGCCGGGCGAGATGTGCTTCTCCTCGAGGCGCCGGGCCTCCTCCTCCGCGTAAGCCAGGACTCGCTTGCAGTCACCGCCGAAGGGCACCTCCACGGCAACGGCTGCCGCCTTTTTTTTTGTCGCCGGCGCATTCGCTTTTACTTGCTTCCGGATCACTGTGAGTGCAGCCTTTGATTTGAGAAAACATTTTGCCAGTTCCGGATCTTCATGCAGCAGAGCGAGCAGTAAATGTTCACTCTCAACATGGTCAGAGCCGAGTTCAACGGCCTCATGGCGGGCAAAAAACAGGACGCGCTTGGCTTTTTCTGTGTACTGGTCAAACATATTTAACCTCACTGAAGGGATACTCAAAGCCTGAGTGACTTTCGCACTGGCTTGCTGTTTCAAAACTTCCTGAATGTAGTCGTTACTGCCCTCTCGCCGGCAGTACGGCTACACAAAATATGGCTCCTGCCACACCACCGGCAGCCGTCGCGTCGATCGCCACTTCCACTGGTCTGTAAAACGGGCGGAACACCACAGACGTTCTCCCCGGTTTTTATTGGTGTAGTCCACGATCTTCTGAATTCCTGCTTCAGAGATCTGCGATTTATAGTGCGAGCAGCACTGCTGCTTCCATTCCGAATCTCCCGGCCAATGGATGAGCCGCGGGTGAAGTCCGCCGTCCAACAGACGTGCGGTTTCCCTGACTGCGGAGTTCACTTGATCGTCGGGTACGGCTGCGGCATAGGGCAGGTCTTCATAGAAAGCAATTGGCCGGTCATGGTACTTCGCAATCGCTGCCTGGCGTGCAATGGAGTGGTCGCTGTGATCGCCGATCGCTAGTGGCGCCAGAACTGCGGTATCGTCGCCGGCTTCTTCCAGGTTTTCCCCAAGGAGTGCGACAGTTTCAAACACGTCTTGTGGAGAAGCGTATCGCGCCAGAATGCTGCGTAGACCTTTGCCCGTCCGTGCCGGAGCATCCGCCAGTCCCAGGTCATCCGATTGGCTGTCTCCACCGAGATCATGGAGAAAGCGCTCTTCTTCGTGGCGGCGGCGTGTCACTACAGAGATGCGATCGTTGGCGACTGCAAAGGGAGCGTACCGGGTAAGGGTGAAGCAGTTGATAATACGGACTGCGCTGCCGGCGGAGACCAGTGTCTTCAACGTGCTTGCCACCGAGAAAGCCGCGTCGTCAGCATGGGGCGAGATCACAATCACCCGTGAGGGGAAATCCCGCTTGCCGGAGAAGGTCAGAGCGCGGACCACGGACATGCGGTTGCCCCATTGGATTGCGCGCGCTCGTCTTGCTGGTGATCGTTTATTCATAAGCAGCCGGTGCTTTCAGGAGTCCCGGCCATTGGAGTGCGTCATGACCGTAAACTACCTCTTCAATTTCTTCTTCGCGGACAAGGGCCCGCAGCTTAGCAATACTTTTCCGGGTCGCTTCCGCATCCATATCGAAAGCGTGCACTCTGGGGAACCGGGAGTTCATGGTTGCCGCATTGGAAATAGCATCGATGGCCAGCAGCACCTTGCGCGAACTCTGCAACTGGAGCATGACTGACTGATGGCCGGGCACGTGCCCGCTGGTTTCGATGAGCCAAATGCCGGGAAGCACTTCCTGGTCGCCATCCATCAGGCAATACTGCAGTGCTGGATGGTCCCAATGTGCGCGATGCATCTCAAAGCGCCAGTGCGCTCCTGAAAGGGCAGCCTCATAATGCCTGCGTTGCACAAAGAGCTTTGCATGCGGGAACAGGTCATTGCCGCCGCAATGGTCAGGATCGAAGTGACTGCAGATTACCGAATCAATGTCCGTGGGGCGAAGACCAATGGAGCTCAATCTTCGCAACACGTGGTCCTCCGGCGCAACGCGAAACCAGTGAACGGAGCGGGTTGGACCGGAAGGGCTGGACGGGAATCCGGTATCGATCAGAACCCTATGGCCGTTCGCGCTCTCGATGAGATATCCGGGTACGGGCACTTTGGTCAGCGGATGAATTCCGTATTGGAAAATGAGCAATTTCACCGGCCCGGTCCACGCGCGGCAGCCCGGCGGCGAAATACCAGTCTCGAGTTTGCTGAGACGTCCCAGCATTCAGCACCTTTGGGAATTCAATCTTGCCCGATTTTGCTTCCCCGAGCTGCCGGCGTTACCCGGCAGCCGGGAATTACCGCTAGATTGCCATGACATTGCGCTGCATTTCGGCCTCGGCTGCGGCGTTCTGCGCAATTGCAGGCAGAGTTTTCACCCAGTCATCAATCTCAGAAGAGAAAGCGAGCACGGCACTGCGCTTGGCGCCTCTTGGCCGGCGTACCGGCAGCGCAAACTCGGCTTCCCACCTCTGCACCGTTCTTACGCCGGCAGAAAGATAGTCTGCAATTTCTTTCCAGCAATGCAGAATTCTGTGGTCGTTGGATTGACTGTTCGTCATGCTCATACTGTCATCATCCCCTTTGAGTTACTGTGTTTAGCTGAAACTGCTGTTCCAGCCACTTGATAGCGCAAGCTTTGTGCCGCGCCATAAGCCTGTTCAGGCGAGCCTTCGCCGTACGGCCGTGGTAACCGGCCGTAGCTCGTCCATTAATGCTTCAAACTGTTCCGGATACAGTGACTGCGCCCCATCCGACAAGGCTTTGTCCGGGCAGTTGTGCACTTCAATGATCAGTCCGTCTGCTCCGGCGGCAACTGCGGCCAGGGCCATGGGCGCCACCTTGTCCCGCCGGCCGGTTCCATGCGAGGGATCGGCAATCATGGGCAGGTGCGACAATTTCTTGACGATCGGGATAGCGGAAATGTCCAGCGTATTGCGGGTGTAGGTTTCAAAGGTGCGGATGCCACGTTCGCAGAGGATGACCTCATAGTTTCCGCCCGCCATCACGTACTCCGCCGCCAGCAGCAGCTCTTCAATGGTTGCGGCGATGCCGCGTTTCAACAGCACAGGCTTGCGCACCTTGCCCAGCTCGCGCAGCAAATCGAAATTCTGCATGTTGCGCGATCCCACCTGGAGAATGTCTATGTAGGGGAGCATCGCCGGGATCTGCGAGATCTCCATTACCTCGCTTACCGTTACCAAACCGAACGTATCGCCGGCCTCGCGCATCAGTTCGAGCGCAGGCTCGCGTAGTCCCTGGAAGCAATATGGAGAAGTGCGGGGTTTGAATGCCCCTCCGCGCAGGCAACGGGCTCCGGCGCGGGCCACCGCTTCAGCCACGGTAAACAGTTGTTCACGCGATTCCACAGAGCAGGGACCCGCCATTACGACAACTTCATTGCTGCCGATGCGCAGTCCGTTGGGAAGTCTGATGATTGTTCCCTCAGGACGGAACATTCGGGAGACCAGCTTGTAGCTGGAGCCCTGGGGATGGACTTCCTCCACGCCGGACAGGGACTCGATGTCCCTGGGATCGATTTGCTTTTGATCTCCCACCGCGCCCAACACGGTGTGGCGGGTTCCGGCCGAGCGGTGCACCTCAAACCCCAGATTGAAGAGGCGCTGGCTTACCTGCTCAATTTGCTCTTCCGATGCTCGTTCCTGCATTGCAACAATCATGGCTTTACCACCCGTGATCTCATATCAGGTTGCTGCCGCACTCGAAGGCGCTCTGCGCTGCTTGCTGGTTTGTTCCTGGCTTCGGGCACAGAGCGCGTCTTCCATCTGTTCCGCTTGTTACTCTCGAACCCTGGCTTAAGTACCACTTCATCGCAGCCTCTCGCATCGCTAGCGATTATTTGGCAAGAGCGCATGTGAAACAAGGCGAATGTGTTGGAACACGTTGCTATGTTTTGGGAGGTGTTGTCCGCAATTGGTAATTCTTGCTGTACAGTGTGGAAATGCGGGAAAATGGCCACGATTCGGGCCGGAATCGCCTCAGAAAGCGGCTCATCGCAAGCCTCACCTCACTCGCCCCTGGCGAGAATCAACCGCCGAAGATAGTTGTCCGCCTCATTGCGTGCCGATCGAAATCAATTGCAAAAGAGCGAGAGGCGGAGGATGGCACATTGAGAGTCCTGATGTATGTGCCATACTCCGCATGAATCGGTTGCGGCGCCATGCGCAAAAGAAAGGTGCTGCAGGAGGGAATGTGCTCAAGCAATTTGAAGAACTCGGTAATGCAGTCGACAGATTATGGAACCATCAAGGGCGCAAAGAAGACGCCTTCAGCGAAATAGCCACCAAGGCGCTGGTTGCGTCCAAAGTGCTGACCACTGTGGACCCGGATGAAATCATCACGTGGTTGATGAATTCGAACGAGATACCCAACCAGGACGCCACCGATTTCGGGCAGCCGCCCATCAACGTGTATGTGGGCGATGGATTTTATATCCAGGCGCTCTTCTGGATTGACAGCACCACAGCCATTCACGAGCATTCATTTTCCGGCGCTTTCGGCGTGCTCCACGGCTCAAGTGTTCACAGTACGTACAGTTTCACACCGAAGAAGGTGGCATCTGAAAGGCTCATCATTGGCCAGACGGAATTCATTTCCTCGGAACTGTTGAACCGGGGGGATGTGCGGACCATTCTTCCGGGCGATAAGCTGATCCACGCCCTATTTCATCTGGACCGTCCCTCCGTCAGCCTGGTAGTTCGGACATCGCCAAAGCTGCATCTGGAAAGGCCGCAGTACGCATACCTGAAGCCGTTTGTGGCATTCGATGACATTAACCTGCCCCGGCTGCAGGTGGTGCAGTTACGCATGCTGGAGTCGCTCTTCGACACAGATTTGGATGGGTTCTGGCGCACGGCTGGCGACCTCGTTGCGAAATGCGATCCTTTCCCTCTGTGCCAGGTGCTGGCGATTGCCTACCGTAAGGCCGATGATTCAGCCAACTGGAACGCTCTGCTTGGCCGTATCAGCGCAGAAAATCGTGAGGTGGCGGATTACATCCTTCCCTGCCTTAAAGAAGGCAACCGCATCAACCGGCTCTTGTCGCTACGGACCACCGTGCACAACGCGACGCACCGTTTCTTTATTGCCTTGCTGCTCAATGTGCCGCAACGCGAAGAAATCTACAAACTCGTGGCCCAGCGTTTCCCCTCGGCTGATCCCAAGGCTTTGATCTTGCAATGGCTGGGAGAAATTTTTGGTGAAGGCCGCGCCGGCGTCAGGATCACTCCTTCGGCGCTCTTCCTGATTGATCGGATTCTGGAGGAACCGGATTTCGAGCGTTCCAAGGCTGCGGTAAAGAAACACTTTGAGGCTTCTCCGGATATCGATGAAGCCACGCTCAGAAATTCCTGGATGCAGATTCAGAATGTGGATTTGCTGAAGCCTCTGCTCGCCTCGTCCGCGGCGATGTGAGGTGATGTGGCCTACGGGTCGGGTGGAAGAAGTCCATTCGTGATTTCCACGGAGGATTCGGTTTTCCACCTTTGATTCGCAGCGCGACCTGCTCTCACGGTGACAGATTCGGTGAGAGATTCAACGATATTTTGGTGAGCTGGGGTTCGCAATTCCATGAGATTCTTACGTCGGAAAGGAGAGTGTCTCCGGCGTAGGCCTTGGAGTATGTATCAAAATGTCTTCTAAGGTTGTTCTCGATTGATTGAGGACGACTTCACTTCTGTCGCTTGCTCGCCGCGACAGGCGGGTCGCGATTGTGCTTCAGGAAACAACGTCAGGCTTCAAAGATAGTGCCCGTCATGGGGTCATCAGGAGTAGCGACGCCTTCCTTTGCAGACTCGGGGTTCGAGATAAAACGCAAAGGGTAGGAGAGGCGCGGGGCGTGTCGTGACACGCCCCTGCTTGGGGAAAGGACCGTCTGTAGCGACGGCTTTTGGAAAGACCGCTAAAAATCTAATCATGGCTCACAATCTCCAGAATGGCGGATACCACTTTGTCAACGCATTCCTTCACGCTCTCCTGGTCGGTTTTACACTCAAGGTCAGGAGACAGCGGATGTTCATAGGGATCATCCAGCCCGGTGAATCTCCGGATCTCGCCGGTACGCGCCCGCTTGTAAAGTCCTTTGGGATCGCGTTGCTCGCATAGCTGGACGGGAGCATTTACATAAACTTCCATAAAGCGCCCAATTTTGGCGCGCACCTCATCGCGCACGGCGCGATAGGGAGAAATGGCCGAAACCAGCGTCACCACACGATTGCGAGTGAGCAACTGCGCGATATAGCCAATCCTGCGCACATTCTCTGCGCGATCTTCCTGGCTGAATCCCAGATTGCGGCCCATCTGCTGGCGCACCGCGTCACCGTCCAGCATTTCCACTCGAATACCCCGCGACAACAACTCGGTGTAGACGGCCTGGCATATAGTGGTTTTTCCTGCTCCGCTCAGGCCGGTCATCCACACGGTAAGCCCTTTGTGATCGGCATCCGAGGAAACCTGCTCCTCCAGAGAACTATGGCCGCCGTGCCTGCTGATGAATGGTTCATCATCGGTAATGATTCCCACCGCCACAGTGTTGTTCTGAATGGGATGAATGACGATGAAACTGCCGGTGACCTTGTTCACATGGTACGGATCGCAGAAAACCGGCTTGTGAGTTTCAATGGTGACCTCGCCAATTTCATTCAGGTTGAGCGCAGCGGCCGGCAATTCATCCAGGGTGTTGATATCGAGCTTATGATGCAAATGGCTTACGCTCATGCAGACCGTCTGCGTCGTATGCTTCATTAGATAAGGTACGTTGAGGGACATCGGGGCCGGCGACATCCAGATGAGTTTGGCGCGAAGGCGGCGGCTCTCCGGCGGCTCTGCTTCAACGTTGCACAGTATGTCGCCGCGCCCCAGGTCGATGTGGTCTCGAAGTGAAACTGCTACGGACATTGGGGCAAATGCTTCTTCGAGCTCGTTGGTGTGGAGAAATACGCGCTCCACGATGGTCTTCTGCCTGGAAGGCAAAGCCATTACCTCTGTCCCGGGCCTGATAATGCCGGACGCAATTTGCCCGGCGTAGGCGCGCACATCCTGATTGGGGCGGATCACGAACTGCACTGGAAAGCGCACATTCTGGAATGCCCGCGATTCTCGCGTCTCAGCGGTTTCGAGAATATCTAGGATGGAGGGACCGCCATACCAGGGCATTCGCTCGCTCGGCTGAGTAACGTTGTCACCATCGAGCGCGCTGATCGGGACAAACTGAAGATCACCAAAATGCAGGGGCGCAGCGTATTCCAGGAATGTGCTCTTGACCCGGTGAAAGACGTCCGGATCGAAGTTGACCAGATCCATCTTGTTCAACGCCAGGACGATGTTGCGGATGCCCAGCATCCAGGCCGTATATAGATGACGCCGGGTTTGCGTCAGGATCCCCTTGCGGGCATCGATCAGCAGAACCGCGAGGTCGGCCGTTGTGGCCCCGGTCACCATATTCCGCGTGTACTGCTCGTGTCCGGGGGTATCCGCGATGATGAATTTCCGCTTGGGAGTTGAAAAGTATCGATAGGCAACATCGATCGTGATCCCCTGCTCGCGCTCAGCCTTCAGGCCATCTGTGAGCAGAGAAGGATCGAACTTGGATCCACGTGCCTTCGAGGCCTTGTACACGGCGTCAAGCTCGTCTTCATAGACGGCGCCCGAGTCGTGCAGCAGCCGGCCAATGAGGGTAGACTTGCCATCGTCCACGCTGCCCGCCGTAAGAAAGCGCAGCAGATCACGGGACTCGGAATATGAGGTGGCGGAGATCAAAAGTAGCCCTCCCTCTTCTTCAATTCCATTGAGCCTTCCTGATCGTGATCGATCAGGCGGTTCTCGCGTTCCGACCTGCGGAATGCCTTAAGCTCTTCGACAATGCCCGGCAAGGTGTCTGCCTGGGAGCGGATCGCGCCGCTGCAATACGAGCAACCTAGCGAGCGCATGCGGCTGGTGACAGTCTCAACCCGGTCGCCGGCCTCTGCCGGCATGTCGTGTTCGGGCAGGATCACCAGGTCGCCACGAATGATTGCTTTACGAGGCCGGGCAAAGTACAAAGGCACTACCGGGATCGCTTCCCGTTCGATGTACTCCCATACATCCACCTCGGTCCAATTTGACAAAGGAAATACCCTGACGCTCTGGCCTTTTTCAATTCGTCCGTTGTACAGGTTCCATAGCTCGGGGCGCTGGTTCTTTGGGTCCCATTGTCCAAAGGGATCGCGGAAGGAAAAGATCCGTTCTTTCGCCCGCGACTTCTCTTCATCCCTGCGGGCGCCGCCGATAGCGGCATCAATCCGGTGCTCGGCCAGTGCATCGAGCAGCGCCTTGGTTTTGAGCAGCGCGCAACATTTTGAGGTGCCCAGCTTGAAGGGACTTGCGCCGGCGGCAATGGCCTCATGGTTCGTGTGAACAATCAGGTCTACATTGAATTCACGGGCAATGCGGTCGCGGAATTCGATCATCTCCCTGAATTTGTAGGTCGTATCAATGTGCAGCAAAAGGAAAGGAATCTTGCCCGGATAAAAGGCCTTTTGCGCGAGCCGAAGCATGACTGAGGAATCTTTGCCGATGGAGTAGAGAATCGCGGGGCGCGAAAACTCGGCGCGCACCTCACGCAGTATGTGGATGCTTTCCGATTCAAGGGCGTCGAGATGTGATAAACGTCGGTTCATAACTGCGCTCTAGGCTCGATATAATCGCTCTTGCTGCAAAACCTGTTCGGACTCAATGCTGTGCACGTCACGAATATGGCAAACCTCTGGTTCTATGATTGACCTTCACACCCACACTACCTTTTCCGATGGGACCTCAACCCCTGAAGCCCTGCTGCAGGAAGCGCGCTCCATCGGCCTGCGGGCTCTTGCCATCACGGACCACGATACATTCTCTGGCTTCGATGCCGTGCTGCCGTTAGCTCCGCAGCACGGCATCGAGCTCATCTGCGGCCTGGAACTGAGTACCCAGGTCTATGTCGAACAAATCGGCCGCAGCAGCCAGGTCCATCTCCTCGGTTACTTCCTCGGTCAACTGCCGCCACCCCATTTCAGGGAATGGCTTACAACAATTTCTTCTCTGCGCTACGCGCGCAATCTGAAGCTGATGGCGCATCTTCAGGCAAAAAATCTCGCCATCGACTGGCCCGATTTTCCGTTACCGCCACAGACCCTCAGCCGTACGCATTTCGCGAATGTGTTGCTCGCTAAAGGCTACGTTCCGGACCGGCAAAGGGCCTTCGATCTGTATCTCTCCGACGAAATGCTGGGTGGCATCGAGCGAAAGCTGCCATCCGTCGCCGAAGGCATTGAGAGAATTTGCGGCGCCGGTGGCCTGCCTTCACTTGCTCATCCGGTGCGGCTTCCTTTTCATCACCTGGCGTTGCGGTCATTCATTCAGGAAATGACCGGCTGTGGTCTGCGGGCCCTTGAGGTCTATCACAGTGACCACAAGCCCGAAGACACGAACAAGTTCTTACAACTCACGGCCGACTTTGGCCTGCTGGCTACCGGTGGCTCTGACTATCACGGTCAAAACAAGCCCGATATCATGCTGGGAAAGGGGCGCGGCAACCTTTGTTTGGCGTACACGCTTCTGGAGGCCATGAAAGAATCTGTCAAAGACCGCCATTCGCCCTTTTCTTAACATCATCGCCAGCCCGCAGTGATGTTTCACCTGTGCGGGGACCCCGCTTGTGGCCTCAAGCTGCCACTTCTTCTAATTTGAAATTCGGATTTTGTACGATCCCGAACACGTTGTCCCACGGATCCTTGACCGTGGCAACCAGGATCCCTTCGCCCACGTCCGAGACATCGGTGTGGGATTTGGCGCCGAGCTCCTGCAACCGCTTGTATTCGGCGCGAGCGTCTTTTACGCCCCAGTAGGTGTAAGTACTTCCGCCTTTGGTGATGCCATCCGCTGACGGGTTCAGCCCCAGTTCGTATCCACCCACGTTGAATCCAACGTAGAAGGGCTGGTCAAAGTACGGCTCTTTACCGAGCACCTTGGTGTACCACGCCTTGGCTTCGTCCAGGTTGTCAACGTGGTACATGGCAATTCGAAGTCCTTGTAGCATTCTGATCGTCTCCCAAAAAAATTTACCGGGTTTGTGCTTCGTTTTATGGATAAGGCAATCACCTCATCCGTGATCCGCAGCCGTCATGCCGCCCGGATACAGCGCTGACAGCGGCGGGCCCAGGCCCACGCCTGAAAACAAAGCAATCCTAACTTGTGTGCGGATTCTCACCGCGCAACTGCGCGGCATAATCCGGCATAGTATGAATTCCGATTACCACGGGATGACATCCACGGAACTTTCCCGGGAATCTGTTATTCGGCTTGGTCAAGGCGATGGCGAAGTAGACCTCGGCCGCTTGAAATATGTCCGCCAGCTTCTTGGCAAATTCCGGAGTGATATCACCGTTTACCAGGTACGGTGCAATTTTCTCGGGAAACCCGACCTCGCTGATGATCCAGTCATAGGTGTCGCCCCGGCCATCAGTAAACTCAACGCGCAGGAACACGCGGCCGCCGGTAGACTGCTTCATGTAAAACCTGCGCACGGCCACTTGGATCAGGCCCAGGCTGCGCAGTCCGGCAAAAGCGTCCTCGGCGCTTGCGTCCAGGTGGGTGCGGATGAACTCGAACCGCTCTTCTTCCGCCAGCCAGTCTTCGCATTGTGCGCGCTGGACCATGTGATGATCTTCCGGTCGCGGGTCCCGCGCGAGTGACTCGACCAATTCAGCATTTGCCCACTGGAAGTACACAAAGGGCGAGTCACTCGCTTTCACCTCCGCCAATGTCGGTGTTTCCGGCCGCACCCAGGATCCATCTTCCGCAATGGCTCCAACGCAGGCTTCAACGTCGCTTACCTTGCTGATCCCCATGGGAACAAAGCGAACTACTTTGCCGGTTTCAGGTTTTCGGCCTGTTTCAAGTATTGCTGCTTCGCTCATCGCTCGAATCCCCCGTGAACTGTTGTGTTTGGCAGTGCTTGTTTATGTGTAACAGGTCTCGACAACACCATGGTTTTGGCGGGTCCTTGTTTCCTGATACCCAATGTGATTTTCCAGAGTGAAGTTGCTTCTCTGGGAGTTACGGCGGAATACGAGTGGAGAAATCTCGTACTCGCTCTTGAAGTGGTGATAGAAATCGCTCAGGTGGTTGTAGCCCACTGCGGCGGCGATTTCCTTGATGGAGAGAGAACTTGACTTCAGCAACTTGCGGGCATGATTCAGCCGGAGGCGCTTCAGGTATTCTCTCAGTCCCATTTGCATGCCTGCATTGAAGAGTCTGGAAAAATGCCACACGGAGAGTCCGGCGGACTCGCTGATGTGCTTCAACCCCAGGGATGGTTCGCTGTAGTGGTTATCAATGAAACGCAGGGCCGATACCAATCGTGGGTCTGCTTCCGACTCCACGGATACTGGAGGACTGACGCGGCTCATAGAATTTAGGCTGACGGCGCTTTCTTGCAACATAGAATCCTCCTTGCGTTGTAACAAAATTCGAAGGCGACCTGCTTAAAGATCCGGTGCTGGTTGGCACTCTATAGATCGGGTGAGGTCGCCAAACACCTGCCATTCTTAAAGCAAGACGCATGCCAAACAACGCATGCCCGCAACTGGCAACATCTGGCTGGGTAGGATTTTCGCTAACGTCCAGCGATGGACACCTTTAGAAGCTAAACTGTGCTTTTCCAGCGCCAATCATGACCCGCAGGCACAATGCGTTGCGTTTGTTGGGCGACGAAAGCCGGACGTGCGCCTTGGAATTGCTTAACTTTTGTCCAGCATTGGAAAACCGCGTCCACTGATGGACAGCCTGGCAAGTGGTCCAAATACCTTTGAGTCTCAACGATTTGAACCGGAAAAAATGAGCGGCGTAACGAAGATTTGCGGAACGTGCCGCGGGCACAGCAATGGGCAACAGTTCATCTGGCAGGTAAGAGTATGTTGCAAAGAACAAAGGCCAGGGAAGCGATGTCGTTTTCAAACCGTCCACACTGCTATGTTTGTGCTTCCAACAACAGGACCGAGGGGAGAAGCTCAGGGTAGCTTAGCCGCAATAACGTATAGCCCACTCCTGCCAGGCCCAGGAATAACGATGATTTCAATGTATGGCTGGGTTCATCAAGATTCTCATGGAACGGAGTTCGAAAGCGAAAATTGTCTGACTCTGACCGCTCGACAATACGTCTGCTCGATTCCCTGGCAAAGTCCGAGAGTTGCAGGCGGCCCAGAACACTGCCCGCCGTATGCAAAACGTCGATGCGGCCAAAGTTCCCGCAGCAAAGCTGATCATCGGACGCCTCCGGCAAGCTGCGCGCAATACTCAGGGCCTCTTCAAGATCGTGGCGGACGGCCGGCTCATCCATGGAACGGACGCAGCTTAGGCGGGCAAGAGCAATGCCGGGCGCGCCGTGGCACCAGGAGCCCGGCTCCATAATCTGGTTCGAGTGAGGATCTCGCCAACCCTGCTGCTCCGGAACATAGAGCGTCCGCTCGAACGCAAAGCCTTCAAACGCCGCGTCACGGAACTCTTCCTCTTTTGTCTGCTCATAGAGCCGGGCCAGAGCATAGGAAATTCCGCCGGCGCCATGCACAAATCCTGCAAGAGGGTGTCCCTGTGAGCTCACCCATGCGCGCGGTTTGGAGTCATTCGCCACCCGGGAGTCCAGCAGATGGTTGCCGCAGATCATGGCGCGATCTACTGCAAAATCGGCCATAATTCCGCGTGTTCGCGCTACCTGCGCAAAGTGCAGCAATGCCAGCAGAGTTCCTGCGCTTCCTTTCATTACGTCCAGAAGGTGGTCTGCGTGAATCAGTTCAGGGGTGATGATGCCTGCAAGGGCCGAAGCTGAATCCAGAAGTTCAGGGGCATTCAGCCAATCCGCCAGGGCAGTCAGCGCGTAGAGGAACGAACCCAGGCCGACGAGTCCCCCAATGGAAACCGGGCCATTATGCTGCATCCCGGGATTCGCAACCATCTGGTCTATCTTCCCGCGTACCGGAGCAATGGATTCCAGCGCCACTCTGCGCGCTTGCGGATCTTTCGTAGCGCGATAATATGCGGCAAAGAACACGGCCAGCCCGGACGTCCCATCATAAAGATCAGGCCCAAGGGGAGGGAATTGCTGAGGTTGCTTCGCAGCGGCTGATGCTGGCGGCAAAACCCGGTCCGACAGTTCAGAAAAGATCTTCGCTGTAATGTCCGCCAACTCATGGCTGGCAAAACCGTTGCTGTTGTTATTTTCCAATGGCGGACCTCGATTCAACTCCTGCCCGGCGCGATAACTCCGGTGGTCAGACCGACTCTGTTCTTAAGCTCATTGCCGCTGGTTTCGTTGTTCGCAAACAGGCAATCCAGCATGAAGTGGTTGCCCCTCTCTCCCAGCAGACGATTCAGGAAAACGGCAATGCCTGCGCTCCCATTCCCATAGCTGCACGAGAGCCGCGAAATCGAGTCGCCAGGAAAGGCGATGCCCCGCCTCTCCACCTGAAAGCTCATAATTCCTTCCGCTACTTTGTGAGCGGATTGCAGGAACCGGGCCTCGCCGCTCACCTCATGCATGTCCAGCAGGAAATCTCCCAACCCTGCCAGCCCCATAAACCGGCCGGGAAACACGGCATATTTCCGGTCAACATCGACAAAGATTTTTTCCAGAATGGACCAGTATTGGTTACCGCCCAAAAGACGCCAGTAGCGCAGAACACTCATGCCTACCCCTGCGCTCCCGCTCTGCCAGTATGGGTATAAAGGTGAGTTGCCCTGAACCGAGCGCCGCCAGGATAATCCGAGATCCTTGGTGATTGCTGTGTGACGCAGGTCAAATTCCAACCCGCGCCGTCCGGTCGCCAGAAACTCCTCTTGATGAGTGGCAAGATAAAGATAGAGAAGAAAAACAGCGATGCCGCTGGCGCCGTGCGCAAAACCCAGCGGTACATCGTCGGAATCGCTCCAGTAGCACAGGTCTTGCGACTTCTGGCAAGTTGCCAGTAAGTGCCTGCCCGCCATCCTGGCCTGGTCGAGGTAGAGTTGATTGCCCGTCGCCACGAAAAAGCGCAGGCAGGTCATGCCCCATCCGGCAATTCCGTAGAAGATATCTGACGAGTGATTCAGCAATGTGTGGTTGAAAGTACGCTGGAAGATCTCTTCCGCTTGGCTGCTCTTTCCCATTTCCAGCAAAGACCAGGCAATGCCTGATATCCCGGCGTAGAGCCCCGGCGCATATCGCTCGGCGCAAATCGGATGACGCAGGATCCACGCGGCTACATCTTCCTGTGGGCCGCACGTTACTTTGCTAAGCGCATAACCTACCCCCGCCGCACCCCATGCCAGGCTTAAGGGATTGGTTACAAAAAGCTTCTGGTCTGTCGGAAATAGCCTGTCTTGCCGTGCATGCGTAGCCACATCGTTCAAGTGCATGACAATGCCTTGAACTACAGCCTCGTAATCGCGGGTGAGTTTTTCCGGTTGCGGAGGCTCCGGCTCGGCTGCGGCACAGACAGTCAGCACCTCAGAAATCCTGCCGGGCCGCGGACGCCGCGTTGCATCCGGGTCCATCAACGCCAGGATCATCTGAACAACTGCTTCAGGAAGGCGCGAATCGCGCTGGATTGCAGCCATCATATCCTGTCGGGCCTTGGGATTGAGATGGAAGAATCCAGTGATCGGAAACAAGTAAGACATTAAGACCGCGCCGGCGGCATAGGTATCGTCGTCCATTGCCGCATCACAGCCGGCCAAACGATTTTGCGAAACAAAGCCTGGTGTATAAAGGGCAGTCGGCCGGTCTATGCCAAGTTCATAAGCGCCTTCAAAATCAATCAGCTTCAACTTCCCGGTGGCGGCCTCTATGATGACGTTGTTGGTGGAGAGATCCGCGAAAACGATGTTGTGATCATGCAGTGCCTCAAGCGCCGCAAACAGATTGGCGCACACGGAAAAAAATGTCTTCCGCCACACCAAGAAATCTTCTTCGGCGGCCCTGGTTCTGAGCAGGATATTGTGCTCGCCCGAGTGTGAAGCAAGCGGCAGCCCCTCCACGAACTCCTCTACCAGGAACCAGTGCTCCCATTCTTCGAACAGATCAATCGGCTTTGGAGCGATACACGCGTGTTCGATCAGAGCCAGCAGCCGGTATTCTTTCTTGAGCAACTGCACGGCATCGTAGCCATTGGCGGTTGGGTTGACACAAGGGCGCGCCTCCTTAATAACCACTCTTTTGCCGGTGCTCCGGTCTGTAGCCAGGTACACGCCGCCGGCATTGGAGAAGCTCAATACGTCCTCCACCTCGTACCGTTTTTGTTTCAGATAATGTGCGTTTTCTGATTGTTCCACCGGTTCTTCGGTGGGAAGCACCTTGCTGGCCCATGGAGGAGTTACAGGATACGGCTGTCGTTCGTCGGGAAAATGACTGCCATCTGGGCCAACCAGCATCGGCGTGCGTTCGCCTTTCACATTCACAACTTCATAGAGGCGCATGCCTCCGTAGCGATAAAACACTACGCCGCTGTCCTTGTAGCGATGATCGGAAAGAACATAGGGTCCGCGCAGATTCCTGGTAGCAAGATATAGTTCCTCAAGCAATTCGATGAACTGGTGATTGTCACGAGGATAGATTGTGATGAACTTTCCCGAGCCTCCGCGGGGCCAATTCTTGCTGTTCATAAGAAAGACGATGGACATATCCAGGGCAAACTTGAAGTCTGTGTCCATGCGCCTGAACAGAATGTTGGTCACCCGCGAAAGGATGTCCATTGCATTGGCCGGAGTTGCCGAAATGTGGATCTTCCAGCCCTGCATGGGTGTGTCGCTCTGTGGAGAATGACAGTGAAACCAGACCGCTTTTTTCTGCATGCGCCAATTTGGTGGCAGCATGGATGCGACTGAATCGTAGAAGTCGGCTCGGCGGGGCACGTAAGCGTCAAAGGTCTCGTAGTAGTCCTTATCCAATAGCCGATATAAGGGATTTTGTCTACTCCGCATTCTCTGGCTCCATCACTATTTCGTCTTTGGGCTCGGTCGTGGGTTGAGTGCTTTCTTTACAGTAGCTCACGCCGTCCGTTCCGCTTGTTCTTTTTAGAACGAACGGAACGAACGGGTGATTATTCCATTTCGAAGGGACCATTCGCTCCGTCAGCAGCCTGTGTGGGGCAAATTGTGCTGATGGCGCTTCCCAACATGTTGTCTGCATCTCCAAGATTGGCTTTGCGGCTGAGAGTTTGAAGTTTCAAAATGTTTGGCATATTCGGATCTCCTGTTTTTGTGAATTTGTTTTTTGGGGCCGTTTCAATCTGGAAGAAATGCAACGGAGTGGCCAAAGACCGGAATGTGGAAATTCTTAGTTATCTCTAAGGAAAATCAGGGGAAAAGTGGTCAGCTGAAAGGCCCATGATGGGAACCGCGATTCCCATATCGTCCAGCGCTGGAAACACCTGTCCAGCAATGGACAGATTGTCCAGAGGGAGCAAAGCCCTTCAAATCTTTGATTCTGAAAGTTCCGTGCGGCTTGTGACGCGATCTGGCGCAGGTAACCATTGCCCGTGAAAGCGCTGCGCCATTGTGGCAAGGTCACGGCCAATGCGGCGAATGAATCGGTGTTTGGTGTGGCACAAGGTACCATCTCATGCCCAATCTTCTCAAATTGAAGGAAACAGTAGAGAGGAAAGTGTCCACATTTGGACATCGAAGTCCAGGTCTGGACGGTTTAGGAGACTTAAGCCTGGCTGTGCCTAACTTTAAGTTATTGAATATTAAGGCATCTGTTAAGGCGTGGGTTCAGCAATAAATTGGCCAGTTTCGTGCTCGTTGTTGCTGTCCAACGCATACTCCATAAGCCCTCTCGAACACTCGGTCGACAATCCGGGAGCGATCAAGGATCGGACTTTCACGATTTTTAATCTGCATGGAGTCTTGCGCCAGACCCTGAAGCTGAAGAGTTGAAGAGTTAAAGACGGGGTAAATCTAAATGGTGTATTTCCAGGAGATTGTGCAGGCGGTCAGGGCGCTGCGCCGTACCACTGGATTTACCTTTGTCGCCGTTGCCATTCTGGCTGTGGGAATTGCCTCCAACACCGTTGTTTTTAGTGTAATTAACGCCGCTCTGCTGCGCCCCCTGCCTTATCCCAACCCCGCACAGTTAACGGTGGTGAACTGGTATTCTTCGGGAAAACTAATCTCCCCGGATATCTCCGCCAGTGCCTTCTTTCTTTTGCAGGACCGGGCACGCTCCTTTGAGAGTCTTGCCGCAATGTCCAACGTCGATGCCGGCGTGAACCTGAGTGGATTTGGTAAGCCGCAATATGTAAGAGGTTTCCACGTTTCCGGCGCCTTCTTTGCCACTCTGGATGTTGCCCTGGCCATGGGTAGAAGCTTTAGTTTGGAAGAAGAACAACCCGGCGGATCGCATGCGGTCGTGCTCAGCCATGGCCTCTGGGTGCAGCATTTTAACCAGGATTCGTCCGTGATTGGGCGGCAAATTCGGGTTGACGGAGAGTTGTACACAGTAGTGGGAATCATGCCGGCCCGCTTCCGTTCTTATCCCGAAGCAGATCTGTGGCTGCCTCTCCAACTGAGTCCAGCTACCGCTGATCCGGGAAACGAGTATCGCGTAATTGGACGGCTCAAGAAAGGCGTGACCCTGGAGGATGCTCAGCACGAATTGGATTTTTCCCAGGAATATCGTCTTACATTCCCCCTGCGCTCCAAAGCAGACCAGGTGCGGCTGGTGCTCAGTGGATTGCAATCCTCCATGGTTTCTGATGTCCGCGGGGGCCTCGCTTTACTCTTCGGCGCTGTATTGTTCGTTCTCCTGATCACCTGCACAAATCTTGCCGTGTTGCTCACCGTTCGTGCTGCTGGCCGCATGCGTGAAGTCGCCATACGGCTCGCCTTGGGGGCGAGCCGGGCATGTCTGGCTCGGATGTTTCTTCTCGAAAGCCTGATCATTGCCGGGCTGGGCGGGATAGCCGGGATCATTCTGGCCAAGGAAGCCATTCCATTTGTTCTCCTGCTTGCGCCGGCCGATGCGTCGTTTACCCATGGTGTAAGCATTGACGGCAAGGTCGTGTTGTTTACCGCGCTGGCCTCCATGCTGACTGCCCTTGCGTTTGGGGCTGCTCCTGCGTTGAAAATGGCGCACGTGAATCTGAATGAACTGTTGCGGCAGACTACCAGCAATGCAACCAGCGGTTCACACCACGCCCGGCTAAGCCGGATTCTGATTTCTGCGCAAGCCGCTCTGACCATTGTTCTTCTTACCGCGGCGGGAATGCTCCTGAGCAGTTTTGTTGGATTGCACTCCGTGCCTCCAGGGTTCGATCCACGCCATCTTTGGGCGGCCCAACTCTCGCTCGCATCCCGCCATTATCAGACTACATCATCCAGCGCGCAGTTGTTGGACCAGCTTTGTGAAAAGATCAGGAGCCAGCCCGGCATTGAGGCGGCGGCCACCATCACCGGACTACCGCTCGAGCGAGGATTGAACCTTGTCCTGCATCCCACTCGAGCGCCCGGGAAAACCGTTTACGCGGAATATCGCATTGTAAGTCCGGATTATTTCCGGACTATGCGAATTCCAATCACCGGCGGAAGGTCGTTCTCCTCCGGCGATTTCAGCCACGATACGCCCGTGGCCATGGTGAACCAGACACTGGCGAGGCAGTGGTGGCCCGGGGATTCGCCTCTGGGCCGCTATGTCGCGGTCAACAGCACAATGGACGGCTTGTTTTCCGACGCTCCGCGCCAGATCGTCGGTGTTGTCGCGGATGTTCATGAGTCTGCTTTGTCTATACCACCGGCGCCAACCATCTTCGTGCCCCTGGATCAGACCCCGGATAGCATTACTGCATTTACAAATCGCACATTCCTGATCTCGATCCTTGTGCGAACGGCAAACGGCGTTTCACCTGCGGAGTCCGTTCGCGACCTGCTCAACTCCGCCGATCCTGACTTGCCGGTTACGTCGGTTCGTCCGCTCTCTGAGATACTCTCCGCTTCTCTCTCGCGCCAGCGCTTTTATACCTCTCTCATTGCCGGCTTTGGGATATTTGCCCTGCTTCTGACGGCGATTGGTCTATATGGATTGCTCAGCTACCAGATCGTGCTGCGCACGCGTGAAATAGGAGTGCGCATGGCGGTAGGCGCTCCGCGTTTTGAGGTCGTTTTCATGATCGTAAAACAAGGAGTCGGATTGGTGCTTTTAGGCGCCCTCCTGGGCATGCTGGCCGTGCCGCTGGAAACTAAGGTCCTCTCCACCATGCTTTATAATGTGCGCGGTGCTACTTACGTTGTGCTCGTCGGCGCTGTAGTGGTACTGGGGGCTGTTTCAGCCCTGAGCAGTTTACTCAGCGCGGTTCGTGCGGCATCCATCGAACCGGCTGTGACTTTAACTGCGGAGTGACGGCACCCCGTCGGGGGCCACGCACCATGGTATCGGCCATTCGTTGAATTTTGATCCGGCGATGGATTGCGGAAAAACAATAGCCTTATGGCTCAGACGGAAAAACCCTATCGTGTTCTCGTGGCCGACGATCAGCCTGCTGTGCTCGATGCCCTCAAAATGCTGCTGCGTGGCGAAGGTTTCGATGTGTCTGTAGTGCGCTCGCCTCAGGTTGCGCTCGACTCAATGGCAATGCACGAGTACGACGTCCTCCTTTTTGACCTGAATTATGCGCGCGATACCACCTCAGGCCTCGAAGGGATCGAGTTGATTACCAAGATCAGGGCAATCGACAGCCAGGTGCCCATCATCGTGATGACCGCATGGGGCACCATCGATCTTGCAGTTCAGGCGGTCCGTTTGGGCGCCCGGGACTTCATCCAGAAACCCTGGGACGACGAACGGCTTGTGAACACGGTTCGAGTTCAGGCTGAGCTTTACCGTGCGCTTCGTCGCGGGCAAAGTCTGGAAGCTGAGAACCGGCTTTTGCGTGCCCAGGGTAAAGTCACGTTTATTGCCGAATCTGCCGCCATGCGTCCCTGCGTGGATGCTATTGCCCAGGTGGGGCCTTCTGATGCCAACGTTTTGATTACCGGAGAGCACGGTACGGGCAAAGAAGTTGTCGCCCAGATGTTGCACACGGTTTCGCTGCGCGGGGACAAACCGTTGATTGCGGTAAACACCGGCGGCTTGCCGGAAGGCACCTTCGAAAGTGAATTGTTTGGCCACGTGAGAGGCGCTTTTACGGACGCGAAGGTCGATCGTATTGGGCGCTTTGAAATGGCGGATGGGGGAACGTTGTTTCTGGATGAGATTGCCAACGTCCCCATGAGGCAGCAGGCCAAACTGCTGCGCGTTCTTGAGACGGGAGAACTGGAGCGCGTGGGTTCTTCCCGCACCCGCCAGGTGGATGTCCGCGTGGTTTCTGCGACCAATGCCGACTTGCCCGGGGAATGTTCGGCCGGCAATTTTCGTGAAGATCTGTTGTTTCGTCTGAACACCGTCGAGATTCATATACCTCCTCTGCGGGAAAGGCGTGAGGATGTGCCTCCCTTGGCGGCGCACTTTCTCTCCAAGCATGCCGCCCGATACAGGAAGCCAATCAAATCGTTCTCTCCGGAAGCCATGGAGAAGCTGCGGGAATATTCCTGGCCGGGCAACGTCAGGGAACTGGACCACACGATCGAGCGCGCTGTGATCATGTGTCGCGAGGAACAGATTCAGCCAGGCAACCTCGGACTGCAATCCCCTTCGCGCTCCCGTTCTGCCAATCTGGAGGACATGAGCCTGGAAGAAGCGGAAGCCTTGCTCATCAGCAAGGCCCTCGCTCGCTTTAGCGGAAACATCAGTCAGGCTGCTGAGGTCCTGGGTCTGAGCCGAGGAACTTTCTATCGGCGAATGGAAAAGCACGGCCTTTATGCTCCTTCCCCTATTCGGAAAGACAAATAACCGGCGGCGCAGCCGGACCACAGGCGGGTCTGAAATCCGATTGCTGGCTTCTGTGCTGGCGGCAGGCCTTCCTGGCGTACTTCTGGGCTTGCTCCTGCTATGGACCAATCCTTATTCTCTCGATCATAAGATTGAAGGCACGGCGTTGTTGTTGTTTCTATGGGCTGGGCTGAGTTTTTCTGCCCGTGATTCGGTGGTCCAGTCGGTTCGAGTCTTGTCGAACGTAGTTTTGTCTCTCAAGGAAGATAACTTTTCTTTTCGCGCAATCCAGGGTATGCCGGGAGATGCGTTCGGGGAGTTGGCGCTCGAAATCAACCAGCTTGCCAATGCCATTGAGTCCGAACGCCTGGGCGCCATGGAAGCCGGCAGCCTGCTGCGAAAAGTAATCTTTGAGGTGGAGGCGGTAATCTTTGCTGTCTCTCCGGGTGGAGAAATCAAGCTGCTGAACCGGGCTGCCGCCGCGTTTCTGGGAAAGAATGAAGATCAGGTGCTGAACCGGACGGCTGAGGAATTAGGAATCCAGGGTCTGGTCGATGGGCCGCCTTCGGAAACAATGTCCCGGTTTACTTCCGGAGTCGAAAAGCGTTGGTTCGTGCGCCGAACGCAGTTCCGCCAGCAGGGCCTGCCCCACCGCTTGATTATGCTCTCCGAGGTTTCGGAGGCGTTGCGGGCCGCGGAACGGCTCGCGTGGCAGCGCCTTGTGCGGGTGTTAAGCCATGAAATCAACAATTCCCTCGCTCCCATTAAGTCCATCGCTCGCACGCTCTCGCGTCTTTCGGACCAGAAAGTGCCTGAGCCTGACCGGGAGAACTTCACCCACGGCCTGGAGGTGATCGGTTCGCGGGCCGAGTCGTTGAACCGGTTCCTGCAAAGCTATGCCCGGCTGACGAAGCTTCCCATGCTCGCCAAGAGAGTTGTTCGGTTGAAGGACCTTCTTACCCGGGTCGCAGCCGTTGAACACCGGGTTGCGGTTTCCATAGTGCTCGGCCCGGAGGCGCTGCTCAGGGTTGATCCGGACCAGATTGAACAGGTGCTCATCAACGTCTGCAAGAATGCCGTGGATGCCGTTCTCTCCAGGCAAAGCGCTCAGCTTTCGCCTTCTTCCGTCGTTATTTCCTGGTCTGTGGCCGGCAAGGATCTGCAACTGTGGATTCGTGATCATGGTGTTGGTTTGCTCGACACTTCTAATTTGTTTGTCCCTTTCTACACCACCAAGGAAACCGGCACGGGTATAGGGTTGCTCTTGAGCCGCCAGATCATTGAAGCTCACGGCGGAACATTCGCGATTCGCAATCGTGAAGACACCTCCGGCTGTGAAGTTGAAATCAAAATTCCCGGATGTGTTCAGGAACCTGGATGCGACGCAGTTGACAAGCCAATGGATGGCTCTCCTGAAGCCAGTAGATCAAGAGAGGTATAACTTCCCTGGGACTCCGCTTGCCAAAACTCGGTGAAACGCTCGTCAATTTGCTGCAAGCCGCGGAAGCTCCATCTTGCTCGCCACGAACCGTCCCATTGCCGGCGGCCTCGACGTAATTGTGAATAATGAATATATTGGGGGGTACACTCATCAGCCTGCGGATGCGTATAAAATCGATTTGGTAGCTCAAACTACGGCAAAACATCAGTAGTGAAGCCACCCGCGACGCACGCTGCCTGAAATTGACGACTCTAACCGCGAAGGACTGGTAACCGGCCATGGGGAGAAACAGAAAGATTTCTTCGTATTTCATAATAGGTTCTATCGGGAAGCGCGTCGCGCTCAAATTCACGCCATCGCCGTGCAACTGGAAAGTGCCGTTTGTGATGCGCGCCGGCGCGGCAAGAATCGCGGCCATTGCGGCCATGGCCGTTCTCTTAGCCTTATGCGGAATGGCGCAGCCGGCTCCGGCCTCGCCAGAGCAAATCGAGCGCCGCCTCGACTCCATCCTCAGCCAGATGACGATCGAAGAGAAGATTGACCTGCTGGGCGGGGTCGATGGCTTCTATGTTCGCGGCGTTCCCAGATTAGGTATACCGCGTTTCAAAATGGCGGACGGACCTCTGGGAGTACGCAACTATGGGCCGGCCACAACCATGGCCGGTGGAATTGCGCTTGCGGCAACCTGGAATCCGGCCTTGGCCGGGCAGGTCGGCGCTGAAATCGGCCGGGATGCGCGCGCCAAAGGTGTGCATTTTCTCTTGGGGCCGGGCGTGAATATTTATCGCGCTCCCATGAACGGACGAAATTTCGAGTATTTCGGTGAAGACCCCTTCCTGGCCTCACGCACAGCGGTGGGCTACATCAAGGGAGTGCAGAGTCAGGGGGTCTGCGCAACCGTAAAGCACTTTCTGGGAAACAATTCCGAGTTCGACCGGCATAACGTGGACTCAGTCATTGATGAGCGGGCCCTGCGTGAAATCTATCTGCCGGTTTTTGAAGCGGCGGTGAAAGAGGCGCGCGTCTGCGCCATCATGGATTCCTACAACCTGGTCAACGGCGAGCACATGACCCAAAACGGCCGTTTGAACACGGACGTCGCGAAGAAGGAATGGGGATTCAGCGGTCTCGTCATGTCGGATTGGGTTTCCACCTACGATGCCATTGCCGCGGCCAACGGTGGCCTGGATTTGGAAATGCCATTCGGCCTGTACCTGAATCGCGATAGTCTCCTGCCGGTCATCCAGCAGGGCAAAGTCTCTGTGGCCACCATTGACGATAAGGTCCGCCGCATCCTGCGGGTGGCGATGCAATTCGGTTGGCTTGACCGGGAGCAAACAGACCTCACGGTGCCTCGTTATAACCAGCAAGGGAAAGAGGTAGCCCTGCAGGCCGCGCGCGAAAGCATGGTGCTGCTCAAGAATGAGGGCGCACTGCTGCCGCTGCACAAAGACAAGGTCAAGTCCATTGCCGTCATCGGCCCCGATTCCTATCCCGCCGTACCCGTCGGAGGCGGCAGCGCGCAGGTCCAGCCCTTTGCGTCCGTCAGCTTTCTTGAGGGCTTGGGCAACTACCTGGGGACTGCCATTCCGGTCTACTACAGTCGGGGAATCCCAACTCTAAGCGAGATGGCTGAAGCTACAAATTTTCTCACCGCCGCCGCGGATGGCCAGCCCGGTCTTCGCGTGGATTACTTTGAGAGCAACGATCTTGAGGGGGCCCCGCTGGTATCGCGCGTGGAGCGGCACGTTGACTTTGGTCCCGGGCATAGCTTCCCTGAGCGCACCTCGTCTGACCGGTGGACTGGATATTACCTTCCGCAACATCCCGGTTTGTATGACATCTTTGTCGAATCGACCGGAGAAGATGGAGGTTTCTACCGCCTCTATGTGGATGGCAAGTTGGTGTTTGACAACCAGAAGCAAACCACGGCAATCATGAATTCGGCCAGCCTTCAGTTGGAGGCCACTGCCCATAAATTTGTCCTGGAGCATCAAGGGCGCTCCCGCTGGCTGGGCTCGAAGTTGAAGCTTGGCGTCATTCCCCATGATGGTGTAGTAGATCAGCAGGCGAAGCTCCTCGCCGCGCGGGCGGACGTGGTCGTCGTTGCCGTGGGCTTCGACCCGGAGACCGAAAGCGAAGGCGCGGACCGCACCTTCCGCCTCCCGCCGGGACAGGAACAGCTCATCCAGGAGATGCAGGCGGCCAACAAGAATGTAGTCGTGGTCATCACCAGCGGCGGCGCGGTGGACATGAATTCCTGGCTGGATCGCGTTCCTGCTGTCTTGCAGGCCTGGTATTCGGGCCAGGAGGGAGGCACAGCGCTGGCGCAAATCCTTTTTGGAGAAGTAAATCCCTCGGGCCATTTGCCGGTCACGTTTGAGAAGCGCTGGGAGGATAATCCCGTTCATGATAGCTACTATCCTCAGGAAGGCGTGAAACAAGTCATATATAAAGAAGGCGTCTTCGTCGGCTATCGCGGCTATGAGCACAGCGGCAAAAAGCCTCTGTTCCCCTTCGGCCACGGCCTCTCCTATACAACTTTTGCCTACAGCAACCTCTCCGTCACTCCGGACGCCAAAGGATCCGGCAGCCCTGGAGGATGGAGCGCTGAAGTAGCGTTCGATGTCACCAATACAGGAAAGCGCTCCGGAGCCGAAGTGGCCCAGCTATATCTGGCCGATAAGCATTCCAGGGTTGAACGTCCGCTCAGGGAATTGAGGGGCTTTGCCAAAGTGAATTTACGGGTCGGAGAAAAACGCCGGGTCACGCTGAGGCTGGACAAACGGGCACTATCCTACTACGACGCGGACTCCAGACAATGGCGGGCCGATCCCGGAGAGTTTGAGTTGTTGGTAGGCAGCTCGTCGGAAGATATTCGGCTGCGGGGCCGGCTCACCCTGTCAGAAGCTGCAACCCGCTGAAAACTGTGCCTTTTTTAGCTTAACTCGAACCTGAGCCCGCGAAGAGAGGTCCCTGCCGCGACCGCTTCGAGGCAACCCCAAAAAAATACAGAAAAAAGGGCGCCGGAGATCCGGCGCCCTTGGCAGTTCAATCCTGTCATGAGAAGTTTAGCCCACGCCGTTCGGGCACGGCAGTGCCGAATGTGGCAGCACGGTTTCATCCGGGAAGCTGAACGCTCCATCAATAGCGCTGGAGCTGGCTCCCATCTCAAACCATTGCAATAGTGGAATGTTTTGCGGGTGATAGAGAAATTTGAATTTTCCCTCCTTAACCTCAGTGGGTGCGGTTGCGTTGGCCAGGACCTCGATTGGGTCACCCTCTTCGAGATTGCTCTGGCAAACAGCCGCGGTAGCCGGCTCGCCCGGGAACTGCCAGTTCGGCGTCCTGTTGTTGATGAACGGGTCGGCAAATGTCTCTGCCAGTTCGTGGCTCAGCGCGGTCACGTCCTGGAAACCCCCGCCAAAAATGCCCGGCGAGATCCAGCTTGCGAACTGGCTGACAAAGCGATGTTGCGGAAAGGTACCATCGAAGTTCGCGAAAAAGGTATGGAAGCCCAGCACGCAGCAGCCGCCCGGAACGTTGGGATTGTTCTGGTTCAGGTTAAACAGGAAGGTGTTGGGATACAGCGACATGTTCATCGCATTGGTGCGGAAGTTGCCGAGGTTGATCTCATTCACCTCTGAATTGTCAAAAAACAGGTTGAACAGAGGGCTCAGCATCAGCACGAAGGTGCTGCCATCCGCCGCCGTTCCGGTGAAATAAGACCGGGCTTGGACCACATTGCCGTTTCGTAGCCGGACATTGACAAAAAATGGAACCTGGATCGTGATCCGGTCCACCACGGCAGGAATGAGCAGGGTGTGCCAATCATTCTTCATGACGTTGAAGAACTGGGCGCGGTGAACGGCATCCCCAAATTCAATGTTGTGCCCGGAGCGGTAATCGAGCGGCTCGAAATTCGGAGACTCCAGGAACACCTTTTCAAACGGCGCGAACGGAACATTCTTGAACACTGAGCCGTCCGCGTTGAGCAGCTGCCAGGAAGTTTCCAGAATGAGGGCCGGGAACACTGTCGTCCCCCCGAGTTTGGGGTCGTTGCCCATCATGGTGAAGCGGAAGTCATTGTCAGTATCAGGGCCGGCTTGAGCAACAAATGCGCCATCAAATGTCGCGATACTGTCGACCTGATCGATCGGCGACACATTGGCCCGGCGATGATCGATATCGAAGTGGTCGTCATTGCCCGACTGTGCCGTCGCGCTGGCGTTGACGTTGGGGTTGAAGTTGGCGGAGCTGGTTGAGCCCACCACCGCGCCTGTATCGGCATCGAAAACCACGGAACTAAGCGATACAGTTGCCACGCGTGTAGCGTCAACTGGTCCGCGGGAGCCCATATCTGGGATAACGCCCGTTAAGGGAGCTTTTACATCTTGGCCAAGACCGATTGTGCTTAAGGACAGCAACAATAAACAGCAGAGGGTTACTCGTGTTGCAATACGCATGTACCATTCTCCTAGAAGACAAGTGAGAGTAGAAGCAGCCTACAACGATACACCTACTCTGGAGCCTTTTGAATGCGATTACGATAAATTTACAAATTATTCATGATGTAATCCTGTGTAAGAGCGCCAACGACCCACACAATGCGCAAACATTTTCACCTTTCTTCCGGAAAATGCATTGATTGCAAAATAGAAATACGTGAAACCGGAGGGGGCCGGGCAGCTATTTAAAAGTTTGTAGATTCATTCATCTTCTGGAACCAAGAACTGGCTCCTCGGCAAATGATCCTCCACTCTTTTAGCATCTATTGACCGGGGGCTGTTTCTGGGCAATCACGTAAACGCGGCCCGTGCTCGTAGCCCGCGAAAACAGTCTCCTCCACCGTCTTGGGCTTTAGTCCCAATACTGTTCACTTAAGAAATTAGGACGTAAGCGCACGCGCGGTTTTTGTTTGCGCGTGATGGGGTGGTTTCAGCGCGTGCGTAGAGTTGTTAGCCTGTCGTAAAACTTTTCTCTTGCTATTACCATAGTCCATAGTAGACACTATCTCTGAATGAATACTTATTCGTCACGTCAGGCTGCTCAGCTCTTGCGCATACCTGTAGCAACTCTAAGCAAGTATATTGTCCAGAGCAAGATTCCCACGCCGAAGTCGGTGACAACAGGCGGGATCACAGTGCACCTGTGGACGGACGGGGACGTCGAGCGTGTCCGTCAACTTCTCCCCAAGATCAAGAACGGCAGGAAAACAAGATATCAAAAGAAGCGGCAAGACGAGACAAAACGAAAAACCAAGAAAAAGCCACCGCCGAGAGCGGCGGTGCCACACAAGCAACTCAAGAACAAGCAGTCCAAACACCCTGCGAGCACCAGTTCGCCGGCAAAATATCCTGCGGCCACCAGCACGCAGGCCAAATAAAAGACCATACGGGACATGCCAGTGCAGAAACACTGACACGCCCCTGACCGCATTCGCCTATGGAACAGGCAAATATGGCTACCAACAAAGCTAAATACTCCATTCTTTCGGCGCAACCCTGGCGGGTTCGCGTCTGCGCCTCAACTCAACCCGTAGCTTCTTTCCTTTGCCTCCTTTGTGGCCTTGGCGAGGTGCTGCCATGAAGACCACAAAAAGATCCGCCAAACCATCCACTCGCGGTCGCTTCGACTTGACGGAGCGCAAACGTCCCTGGAGGCGCCTTATCAGCTTTCCCGGCGTCAAGGGCAAGGTCGCCAAAGCAGCCTGGCTTTTCACCACGGGTGGTTGTCACTCCATCACGCTCGAATTTCAGGATAAAACAGCTCTGCACTTTGACATTGAGCCGGGCTTGACCTTCTACGCCGACTACTACAATTGTGAAGACCGGCAACGTTCGTGTACTCAAGCGCTGGCCTCCCATCCGCAGCCAGGGACTCAGAACGCCATAGATTGCAAGCCGCGGGGACGTCGAGTACCTGTCCCGGCGTGCCGTGGATCAGCGTCCAGGGGGCCGCCGTGGCGGGCCCCTGGCCTTTAGACAGACGTCGATCGACCGCTTGCTATGCCCTGGATATACACCATTCCGAGGCAGGGAGGTCCTCAACTTCCAGTTTGCTCGTGATCCGGACGGAATGCGAAGGCAGCGAACCCGCGTCGTGAGCGCTATCGCCCGGTTTCGCCAACTAACAAACCTGCGGACGTTGGATTAGCCCTTACGCCCTGTGATAGTCCTCCACACTCTGGCGAGTAGACCGGGTCGATCATCCAGGGGCGAAAGATGTGGCGTCTCTGGGTCGGTCCGTTCGAGTATGCTCGGTGACCGCATCGGATAGTCGCAGTATGTGGACAATACCCGGCTAAGAATTGCAGGGTCGGTTCCTGCATATCGGTGACATCCCAATTCTTGGGCGTCTAGAACCGCAATAGCTCGTTCGAGTTCCGCCGGGGTCTCCGGCTGTTTCTTCCAAAAGCAGTGTGGAATCTTCTCGCCTGTCCAGCCAATTAGATCAGGCGCTACGACGTGAGGAATTCCGCAAGCCAGGCATTCTCCCTTCACTACATAGAAATCACCGGGCGCGGATTTCGGGTGAGAAGTGAGTTTAGGAACGCATGCCATGTCTCATTTTATTCAAAATCGCTATAGCACTCACAACCCTCCTTACACGCCTGACCTACGCTGCTTGCTGTTCACGCGGATCCAACTTAGTTCGCCAGCTTCGCGGACCGCACTTGAGCACATGAAAAGACGGTCTAGCATTGCGCTCATTGCAGCAGCGTCACGCAACAGCTTACCCCAGTCTTCGACGGGTTCGAATTCAACAATGTACTGGCTCGTTCATAACGTCGCATGATGATCTCCAGGAGTTTTTCAGCGGCGGTCAAGGGCAGGTTGCGTATTCCCAGATCGTCGACGATGAGTACTGACTGATACTGGATCAATAGCTTTCTGTATAATCATCCAACTCTCGCAACTCATCTTGTGTATACGAACAATAAGGATGCAATCCATGTCGCTTAAAATCCCTGTTGTGTCACGGTTGTACTCCCTGAAAGCGTGGTGCGCCGTGGCGTGCTGTCTTGTTTTCAGTACCGCCATGGCCCAGCAGAAGGCCTTGACGTCCGCAGACTACGCGCGCGCCGAAAAGTTTATGGGCTACAACGTCAATCCCCTGGTGTCGCACAACATTCAGCCGGCATGGCTGCCGGATGGCCGCTTCTGGTACCGCGACGCCTCTGCTGATGGAGCCGAGTTTATAGTGTTCGATCCGGTCAAGCAGATCCGTGAGCCTGCGTTTGATCATGAAAAGCTTGCAGCTGCGCTCTCCAAGGCGGCCGGTAAGAGCTATAGCAAAACGCATCTGCCATTCGCCCGTTTTGAATATTCGGCCGACGGCAAGTCGATCTTGTTTGCGATTGCTGGTAAACGATGGAGCTGTGACTCCGCGGGAAGCTCTTGCGCGGAGTTGGCCGGTGCCGAGCGCCCCAACGAAGTGTTGTCGCCTGACAAAAAGCGCGCAGCGTTCATACGCGGTTACAACCTATGGGTGCGGGATGCCAATACTGGCAAGGAGACCCAGCTTACCACCGATGGCGTGAAAGATTATGGCTACGCCACCAACAACGCGGGCTGGGTCCACGGCGATGATCCCGTGCTCTTGTGGTCGCCCGACTCCAGGAAAATCGCCAGCTTCCAGCAGGACCAGCGCAAGGTGGGTGAGATGTACCTGGTGGAGACCAAGGTAGGTCACCCAACGCTGCAGGCATGGAAATATCCCTTGCCCGGAGACGATGTGGTGACCATGATCGAGCGCGTGATCATTGATTTGGATGCACGCAAAGTCATCCGGTTGAAGATGCCGCCCGATCAGCACAGAACCACCCTCTGTGACGATCTTAAGTGCAGGGATTGGTCGGACGTGCAATGGAGTCCGGATGCGTCGCAGTTGGTATTTGTCTCCAGCTCCCGCGATCATAAGCAGGCGACGCTGCGAGTGGCCAACGCTTCCACCGGTGAAGTCCGGGATGTGCTGGAAGAAAAAGTGGCCACGCAGTATGAATCCGGCTGGCGTCGCACAAACTGGTATTACCTGGCAGGCTCCAGTGAAGTGATCTGGTTTTCCGAGCGCAGCAACTGGGGCCACCTATATCTCTATGATTTCTCCACCGGCAAGCTGAAACATGCGATCACCAGCGGCGATTGGGTAGTAACCGAGCTTGTGCGCGTGGATGAGAAAGAGCGTGTTGCGTATTTCCTGGCCGCTGGAAAGGAGCCAGGCCAGAATCCTTATTTCCGCCACTTGTACCGTGTAGATCTTGACGGCAAAAACCTGACGCTCCTCTCGCCTGAAGATGGCGACCATACCATTGAGCTTGCGCCCTCAGGAAAGTTTTTCACCGATTCATACTCCAGGCCGGATGTGCCTCCGGTCACGGTATTGCGTGACTCCTCCGGCAAACTGCTGTCGACCGTTGCCAAAGCCGACATTTCCCGCTTGCTGGCTGCAGGATGGCAGCCCCCTGCTCTCTTCTCCGTAAAAGCGCGCGACGGCGTAACCGACATCTACGGCATGATGTTTAAGCCTGCGAATCTGGATCCCAACAGGAAATATCCAATTATTAACAGGGTTTATCCGGGTCCACAGGGTGGCAGCGTCGGCGTTAACGGTTGGGGATTTTCCGCGGCGCGTGGTGATGCGCAGAGCATGGCGGAGCTGGGTTTTATTGTTGTCCTGATTGAAGGCATGGGCAATCCTCTGCGCTCCAAGAAATTTCACGATGCCTATTACGGCAACCTGGGTGACAATACGCTGCCCGACCAGGTGGCAGGCATGAAGGAGCTGGCCCGGCGATTTCCCTGGATTGACATTGAACGCACCGGTATCTGGGGGCATTCCGGCGGGGGATACGCCACTGCCGATGCCATGTTCCGTTACCCTGACTTCTTTAAGGTCGGCATTTCTGAGTCTGGCAACCACGATAACCGCGAGTATGAAGATGATTGGGGCGAGCGATACCAGGGTTTGCTGGCCCGTAACCCCGATGGCACAAGCAACTATGACGATCAGGCCAACCAGAATCTCGCCAAAAATCTGAAAGGCCATCTGCTGCTCATGCATGGCACCATGGACGACAATGTGCCTCCCTATAACACTCTGCTCGTCGTCAACGAACTGATTAAGGCCAATAAAGATTTTGATCTGCTGCTGTTGCCCAATCGGCGCCACGGCTATGCCAATGAGCCATACGTGACGCGGCGCCGCTGGGATTATTTTGTGCGCTATCTGATGGGCGCGGAACCCCCACACGGCTACGAACTCAAGCCGGCAGGAAGAACGGCGGCGGGAGCCGAAGGGCCAACCGATACCGATGAGGATGAGTAACTGAAGTTTCAATACAGCCGGCAAAAGTGCTGTCACTTTGAAAACATCGTGACAGCACTTTTTTGCGTCCCGTCAAAGCCGCCAGGCGATATTGACGGTGTGTCAGGTTGGCGTGAGCGTTGCGAATTACAGATCGATATCGCACTTCTGGTCGATTATGGGACCATGGGGGTGAAGTGAGGTGCCCACACATCCGGTTCCTGTTGATCCTGCGCCTACAACGTACTCGGCTTCTGCGGGCGTCAACTCCCGGGCGCCCACGCGATTCAATACTCGGTTCGACATGATTTGCTCCTTTTCAGTGGAATGTCTTGCTAAGGCCAGTCCGCATGAGGCAACAGCTTAAGAAGAATTGTTCTCTCTTGCAATGCTTTCACCCGGATTCTCCTTAAATCATTTAGCAGATTGTCCGAAAACATTGCACATTCCACATATTTCCACCCAGGAAGATGCACTTGTGCCGGTCGGAACCGTATGAATCCATGTTTGACTACATCTAAGCTGCTGAAAAATCAGCCAGAAATTTAGGTGTACTAAAGTTGCATCACATCCTCCCCTTGGCTATTCTGCGATTGTCGCCTGGCCCGATAACGGCAGGAAGAGGTTGACGTGTCTTCATTTTCCAAAATCCGGTCCAGTTGGAAGCGACAGCCTCACCTTCCTCCTGCCGGCGATCCAGGCTTACGCAGCCGAAACGGTCGCTTTTGCCCATGAGTTACGGATGGCGTCAATCAGAAACGCCTGGACTGCACCCCTGAGGTGAGACAGTAGGCAATCGTTACACGTGCCGTTAGATGGAATTTACTATTCAAACAAAACCCTTTTTGTTCACAATCGTGGCGGCTGGTGAAGCGCAAGCGGGCTCTGCT
>Ga0209168_10000081_pt1 | contig 108386 bp, 91 predicted proteins | sample Coa_R1_FD_187156 | JGI IMG/M metagenome (GOLD analysis project Ga0209168, IMG submission 187156) | Surface soil microbial communities from Centralia Pennsylvania, which are recovering from an underground coalmine fire - Coalmine... | ecosystem: Environmental > Terrestrial > Soil > Unclassified...
CCTGCCGGCCAGGTGGTCAGATATACCAGTGGCCCGGGCGGCACTACCGTCATGTTGAGCGACCATGCCTGCGCCGACGAAGGCAGATTACACGAACTCGTAGGAATGGGGAACGTGCGCGAACCGCCCGCGCCCAGCAACGGACCTCCGAATGTCCCTGGTGCACTGCGTGTGTCGGCGATGCGGCATGGAGCGACTGGATGGAAGTATAGAGCGCCGGGCGACCCGGGCGCCGCGAAGTACCCGTTGATATCCATGATCACGTTCGTTGCATCGCTGACAAACACGCTGACCGCCCCTCCCGTGCCCGCCGGCACGATCGCCGCATTGGCCGCGATCTGTCCCTGGTTCGCGTTCAGCGTGGAAACCACCGGCTGAGGCTGCCCTGCCGGCCATGTGGTCAGATATCCGAGTGGCCCCGGCGGAACCGCGGTCATGTTGAGCGAAAAGGCTTGCGCCGCCGCGGGGATGTGGCAGGAGCTTTGGGGGATGTTAAAACTGCGTGTTCCTCCGGCGGAGAGAGGCGTGGTGGCGCGTGTGTCGGCGATGCGGCACGGAGTGGCCGGATAGAACGCCAGCGCGCCGGGCGAACCCGGAGCCGCGAAGTAGCCGTTGATATCGATGATCACATGCGTCTGATCGCTGGCGTAGATGCTTATGGAGCCGCCCGGCCCCGCAGGCACGATTGCCGCATTGGCAATTACAACCCCGTTGTAGGAGTTGAGTGTGGAGACCAGCGGTTGTGCCTGTCCCGTGGGCCATGCGGTGAGATAGCCCATTGGCCCCGGCGGTACGACTGTGATGTTCAACGAATAGGCTTGCGCTACCGGCGCCCCGCAGGCTCCTCCCGCGATGGTGAAGCTGCGCGTACTGCCGGCGCTCAGCATACCGCCGCTCGCGCGCGTGTCTGCGATCCGGCAGGGTGTGATCGGGTAGAGCGCCAGGCCCGAGGTGACGCCGCCCGTGACGATCGTCGAATCGGTGGCGCTGGCTGTGGCGGATCCTCCACCTGATACGGATACCGCGTTGACAAGCGGCGACGTGGCATTGGCTGCCACATTCACCGTCACCGTAATGGTGGGATAATTCGACCCGGCCGCCAGTGCATCGGATCGTGTGCAGGCAGCTCCGTTACAACTCCAGCCTGTGCCCGACATCGAGACCAGAGTCAAGCCGGAGGGCAGGGTCTCGGTCACGGTGACGGTTCCGCTCGTGGGCGCGGCCCCGGCGGTATTCGACACCGTCAGCGTGTAAGTAGCGCCCTGCTGTCCTTGCGTGAAATTGCCGGTGTGGCTCGATGTGACGCCCAGCGATGGGGTTGCCGTGGAATTGATGGTAGTGGGGTCGGTACCGCTGGCGGCAGCGGAGCCGCCGCCGGAGACGCTCACCATATTGATCGCGGGTGATGGGGCGTTAGCCGACACATTCACCGTCACGACAATGGGAGAGTAGCTGAAGCCGCCAGCCAAGGCTCCGTTGTTGGTGCACGTATGGCCGGAGCAATTCCAACCCGTGCCCGCGATATTGGTGATCGTGAGCCCGGAAGGCACGGTATCGGTAACCGTCACGACGCCCGCCGCCGGCGCCGCGTTAACGGCATTCGAAACCGTGATCGAGTAGCTCGCCCCAACCTGCCCCTGAGCGAAATTGCCGGTGTGGCTTGAAACCACGCTAAGGGTGGGGGCGCTTGCGTACAGCCTGGGATTAAGCGTGCTCTCCATCGCCTCCACCGCCCCGGACAGTCCCGTCCCCTGCGCTCCCGCAATCGCGAGGCCTGCAACCCCGTCGTGATTCCATGACGTCACCGCAAAGCCCGACACCCCGGATCCCGAGCTGAAATATTGCGGGCTTTGGAAAGTCCCATCGCCGTTTCCCAGCAGGTACACCGACTCCGAGAGGCCGCAACAATCCCCCACCACCAAGTCGGGGATGCCATCTCCATTCAGATCGAGTAAAGCCACAGCTGATCCAGAAACGGAGCTGGCCAAAGGGGAAAGTTGGCGGAACGTGCCATCCCCATTGCCCAACAAAACCGCGATGGTGTAATGGAAGCTCGCATCCTGGATTGTAGCTACCAGATCCAGTTTGCCGTCTCGGTTCAAATCACCCGCCGCAAGAGCGAGCAGAATTCCCGCGGGCGTTCCCACCTGAGTCAAGGCGGCATTTTGAAAAGTCCCATCGCCTTTGCCCAGCAGAATCCCCAACGCGCCGGGAGTGAGAGCGCCCGAATTGACGTTGCCGCACGCCGCCAGATCCAGCTTGCCATCGCCATTGAAATCGCCCGCGAGCATGCACGTTACGGAGAAACTGCCTACGGAATAGTTGACCGCGGACCGAAGCGTGCCGTTGCCGCTGTTGATCAGGACCGATATGCCCCCTGCGCCCGAGCCGCCGGGCTGAGCCTGAAAGCCCGCCGCCACATCCGGCTTGCCGTCGCCGTTGAAGTCACCGATCGCGATACCGCTCGGGTATGCCCCGAAACTCCCACCACCCGGAAAGCCGCCGATTGGGTAACTGGCTTGCGCGCCCAAGGTTCCATTGCCATTCCCGAAAACTACATCCACCGTACCGCCATAATTGCCGAATTGGTCCGTAAACACTGAAGACGCCACGACGTCGTTTTTGCCGTCTCCGTTCAAATCGCCCACTGCGACCGAGGTGGCTTTCGAGCCGGATTGCAACGCGTAGCTGGCCGGTGCTTGAAAGGCCCCGCCTGGATTGCGAAGCAGCACCGTAATGGATTGATCAGCGGCCACGATATCGGGATAGCCGTCGCCATTCAGATCCGCGGCGGCGATCCCCGTAGCCGTTTGCGGTGTTCGGTAAATCGGCGGCCCGGCAGCTACACCATTCGGCGCCACCCGCATGTAACAGAGGTCGCCGGAGATTGCGTCCCCCGTGGCAATCCACACCTGTCCGCCGTTTTGGATCAACCCAAAATACTGCGTTTGGGCGCCAGTCGCGTATTCTGATGGCGCCTGAAAGCTCCCGTCGCCGTTGCCGAACAGAAAGGAAACACCGCTCGATTGGGGATTGGCGACAATCAGATCGAGCTTCCCGTCGCCGTTCAGGTCCGTCGATGCCAGGTAGGAAGATTGCCCGATTCCAGCTGGGTATCCGCTGGCTGCCTGGAATGTTCCGTCTCCATTTCCCAGGAGGATCGATATACCGCCGGAGTAGCCGTCTGCGACCGCCAGATCCAAGCGCCCATCGCCATTGAAATCGGCGGCTAACACCGACGTTGGAGAGATCGGCACAGGATAGCTCACGGGAGGCCGAAACGTGCCATCGCCATTGCCCAAAAGCACCGAAATGGTATCCGCAGGATCGACATTAGCAACCGCCAGGTCCATTTTGCCGTCGCCGTTGAAATCGGCGGCATATAATGCGACGGCCGTGGAGGTGTTTATCGTAGAGCCGCGGGTAAACGTGCCGTCGCCGTGGCCGAGGAAAATCGCGACATTCCCGCCGGCATCGTTCGAGAGATTGCCGAAACTACTGACCGCCAGATCCGCATTGCCGTCGCCGTTAAAATCAGCGGCGATAACATGCTCCGGGGTCGGGCCGGAGGTGTATTGGCCGGTGACCTGCAGGCTGTCACTCCCCGTAATGACACCGGTGCTGATGCCAGTGCTGACAACCCAGACGACGAGTTGGCTTCCACCGGCTAGCGTCACGGAAGTGATGCCCTCGGAGCCTAGGGCAGCGGCGCCGGCTGTGACGCCCGCTGTCTTCGCAGGGCCAGCCGCTGTGCTCCGTTGGCCAGGCGATGGATTCGTCAAAAAGTACCCGTATGCTTTGACTTCATGAGTGCACACATTCAGGATGTAAAGTGTAAGTGAGCCAAGCGGGCTGATAACCTCGACCGCATAGGAGCAGTCCCCGATTCGCTGCGCAACCCGTGCTCCGGCCGGATTAAAATCCGCAATATATCCCGGGTTGCCGCCCGCTTCGGAATTGACATTGGTCGGCTGTTGGGCAACACACGACGCTCCGATTGAGACGGCAATTGCCAGACTGAGAAGTGGGCGAAACATTTGGTCCTGGGCCTCCTGGATCAACGTGGTAATAAGCGGGGTAGTTTTGCGAAACAGCGCCATTATATACCGCGGTGGTGTAGTACGCAGAACCCATTCGAGCTTCAATCCGCCAGCTCTCTCAAGCCAGGTGTGGTGAAGGACGCAGACATTCGCACAAATATTCGCAGTGCGCGACCCGTCGGAAGACATACTACGCCACAGCAGTTTCGAAGGCGAAAAACAGGTCAGGCGGAATGGTGACTGCTTTTCCCTCGGACGTTAGGGGAGGTGAACCATCACAGCCAATCCTTCAGCGAGCTCGGATGACTCGTTGGACAAAACACATGACGACAGCGTTGAGAAAGCGAGGTTGTGTGATCGTATCACCGAACGGTTCGGCATCAGAATACTGCGCGTCGTGAAGGTTGAAGGTAATGAACCGATGTTCTACCTAGAGACGGAAGACGCCCGTATGAGTTTTCGAACATCAAGAGTTTCATCTCGCAGCCCGACATGAGGTTCGCCCTCGCCGGCCAACTCGGCAAGATGATACCCATCTTCACGAAGCACGAATGGATTGAAGTCGCCCAAATGTTGCTTAGCGCTTGTGTTGTTCAAGAAGCGGATGAGTTGACGACGCAGGGATCGGGGCGTACATATATCGCGGCTTATCTTGAGGAACCTCAGTCATCGAATCATCCGAACACGCCAGTTCATACGAGGCTCGCAAGCCGATCGTCCATGAAGGCCAGATCGCCATTTCCACTACAGATCTGCGCGTGTTCATCAACAAGACGATGCTGCTGAACCTCAGCCTGAAAGCCATCGTATCGATGGTCACGGCTCTCGGCGCGCGCAATGTCCGAATTCGCGGACGCGGCGTTAAGAGCAAAGTCGTTGGGTTCTGCCATTGAGCGAATTCGACCCGCACGACTACTCAGGACCGGAGGGTGTGGCCTAACGATGAACAGCTTGCTTCAAACATTGCCGAGAACGACATGCCAGGATGCGAGTACCGTCTCTTCGGACCTCCGGGGACAGGAAAGACGACGGAGCTGTCTCGCAGGGTCCAGGCAGCGGTAGAACGATTCGGAGCGCACCGGGTGCTCGCCACAAGCTTCTCTCGGTCCACATCCGCAGAACCTGCGGGGCGCGATTTGGCAATTGCGCCCAGACAGATTGGCACATTACATTCCCGGTGTTACAGCGCTCTGGACCGGCCGCGCATCGCGGAGGCCTATGTCGGGGAGTGGAACCGTTCTCACCCGGATTATGCGATGAAGCGGTAAACGACCATGTTCGTTTGAACGGAGAGGACGGCAGATTTGTGGTCCGTTAAGAGGGCATGATCGTGAGTCGAGGACCCTCTTGCTGGCGCACCAGCTTGTAGAAATCGCACTCCATACAGTTGACGAGTTTTTGAGCGAATGAGCCCTGGACTTTGCCTCCGCACAAGGTGCCCGTGAGAGACCAGCACAGACGGCCGCCATTCACTCCTCCATTCACGCCATGCGCGGATTCCATCCGCGATGCACGACAGGACCCCAGTTCGGCGACTCTGGCCCCTCCGGGCTCACGCCCGCATTTCTTGAACTCCCAGCAGTTGAGCTTTGGCACAACGTTGCTCCCTATCCTCAGAATATCGGCGGCCTTTATGCGAACGAGTAGGCTGGGCACGTTCGGCGAGCCGGAACGCACTCCCGTCATGGCGAACAGACGGCGAAATTTGATAGCCTGTGGTCGGTATGGCGTACCGTCCCGACCCGTCCGAGCGTGAAACCCCGCTGACGGAGGCAGAGGTGCAGGAGATGTGCCGCAATCTGATGCGCCTGGCGCCCAGCCAGGTCTACGATGCGTACGTCTCGTCATGGGAGGCGTGCCGTATGGACGGTAGAGATCGTCTATAGATAATGCTCGATAACTCTCGTAAATGACGCGCTTCCGATCGTAAGCTGAGGCGGGCACTCGGGTGGTTTTGCGGCTCAAGAAAACGCCCTTGCGCTTGCGTGTGACCGATCGCTTTCATCGGAGACTTGCTTATTTCTGTGCGTCGAATGTTTACCTTTGCGTCGCGAAGCGCCACCTTTATAATCGAAATCAAAGAGGACCGTCCATGCGCATTTTCACGGCTGTTTCCTGTCTGTTCACGTGTGGGGGCTTGTTTGCTGCTGCACCGACTGTGTCGGTGTCGAGCAGTGAACCGTTTCGGCTCCGAGGGGCAGAGGTGGTCGTGGCGGGGGTCCCCAGTTGGCCGGTCTTCGACGGCGACGAGGTCGGCGCAGAGAAAGGACCGGCGACGCTGAAGCTCAGTTGCGGATCGCGCGTGCAACTGAATGCAGGAACGGTGGCGGTGGTGACCTTCGAGGCGGCGAATTTTGTCGTACACATCTCGAGCGGCGCCGCGGTGTACAAGATCGCTAAAGGCTGTCCGGTACTGTTCGAGGGTACGGACGGCGCACCGGTGGCGGCAACGCAAATCGCCGGGACAGCTTCACTGGTTCACAAGGCGATCGTGTTCGGTTTCTTGCCGGCCGGTGCGGCGGCGGGGATTAGCGAAGCGATTCTGGCTGAAAAGCCACCACCTGTAAGTCCTTCGCGGTAGGGGACGCGGCGGCGATACCGCAGATCCAGGCGAAGACGGCCCCGTTGGCGGGGATGTAGAGATTAAAATCCACCAGACTGTGCAGCAGCATCGCGCTGAGAGAGCCGACGCACGCAATCGCCAGTGAGCCGTTCGTTGCGCGGATTGTTTTGAGCATCAAACGCACGGCGAAAACCAGGCCCGCCAGGAAAGCCACAATACCGAGTTCGGCCAAAATCTGCAGATAGTCGTTGTGTGCGTAGTCAATCGTGTTCATTGGCGCGGCGGTCTGGAAGCGCGTGAAGCACGATTCGTAGGCACCCCGTCCGCAGCCGAAAACAGGGAACGCTTTCACAAGGCCGAGGTGTCGCTCCAGATCTGCAGGCGGGTCTGATCGACGACGCTCGCGAAGCGCGAGATGAGAGCATCGCCCGGCGGGAAGACGAATCCCAGTACGGCCAGGAGTGCGATGGGAAGGACTCTCCAACGGGTGGCGAGGGACATCGACGCGCACACGAAGGGCGCAGCCAGAGCTGCGAGGAAGCCCATTCGAGATAAGGATTGCAGGAGAGCGACCAAGATCAGCGCGGCGAGAGCGATTACGCCGCAGGCTTTCAGGACGCTTCCCTTGTTCTTCAGGATGGCAATCGGGTACATGACGGCGAAGGGCAGCACCATTTCGAGCAGCCCGGCGTAGTGATCGCGGTTGACATATGTTCCTAGCGCGAAAGGCGATTGGAAAAGGCCGAGGAGCGCTTCGACGCCCGCGATGGCGAGCAGTGGCCAGACTATTGTCCAGGAATGGTTGCCGGACAAGGCCAAGTCGCGGATGAGGAAGAACAGGAGGCCGAAGCCGCATAGTGTCAGCAGTTGCTGGGCGGTTGCGAAAGGCACGGCGCTCAGGGTGATGAAGCGGGCGGCCCCTTGCTCCAACTCTGCGCGGGCCGGGGAGAGGATTGCGACCAAGCCGGCGGGCAGCGGGATGATTTGGAGTACTGGGGTCTGAATCAGTTGCCAGCGGCTCAGCCTGCCTTCTTCGAAGTCGCGCACCAGTCTTGAAATTATGTGTTCCATTGGCCGCTCCTCATGGCCCCGTACAGGGTATGGGGGGCGTTGTTAAGGAATGCTCAGTGGACAGGCGGAAGCCTGTGACAAGAGGTCACGTTAAATTAACGCTAACTAACGCTACGCTGCAGGGTGGGGAACATTGGTAGTGGCCCGCCAACCTCTAGTAACGAAAGTAGATACTGTCAGCTTTTCGCTTGGTTCGGCGTGCAGAAATAACGCAAAGTTTAGCGCTATTTTCGCCTTTTGTGGCACGCAGTTAGCGTCGACCAGTGACACAATGGCATATCGTTGGCGACAAACACACGTGAAAGTTCCGTCGACTATTTTGCCGTCGCGGACGCTTCATTTGACAGCCGTCCCGTTCCGGCGACGTTCACGCCGGCCACCTTATAGAAATACTTCTGGCGACTTGTAAGGCCGGTATCGACGTATGAGGTCGTCGTGATCCCCGTGGCGACGGGTGTTGTTCCCTCACCCCCCGCAGCCGTGCCTCGGTAGACGTTATAAGTGTTGGCGCCGGCAGGGGCTTTCCATTTCAGGGTTATTTGAGCCGTGCCCGCTGTGGCCGAAACTGAGGTGGGCGCAGATGGCGGTTCCAAGGGCGTTGCGCTGGCCTCGTTCGATAGAGGGCTTGTTCCGGCGGCGTTTACGGCCGCCACTTTGTAGAAGTAAGGGATGCCATTCGCGAGGCCGCTGTTGGTGTAGGAAGCCGTGGTGATTGCTGTTGCGATCGGCGTTGCAGCCTCGCCTCCGGAGGTTTTTCCGCGATAGACGTTATAGCTGGTCGCGCCCGTGCTCGGCGCCCAATTCAAAATCACCTTTGCCGTTCCCGGCGTGGCGGTCAGGCCCGTCGGCGCCGGCGGAGCGGATTGCCCCTTGGTGACCGTAATCGTTGCGCCGTTACTGTTCCAGTAGTAATTGTGGGTCCAACCGGAATCGAACACTCCGAGCATTACGGTGTACGTACCCGTTGCTTGCGAGGCGGGAACGGTCCAGGTGGAATTGTACTGGTGAGTCTGGCCGCCAGTGAAATTCTGCCCGCTCGAGACAGTGGTCACCACAGCGTTCCCGGAGCTGTCGAATACCTGCATCTCGACGTTGGCGTTGGAGAGACTAGCCGTGCCGGTATCGGTCACCGTAAAAGCTATGCCGGTGGACGACCCTGGCGCGATGCTTGCGGGTGTAGCTGTGGCCGATGAAGAAAAGGTGAGGGAGGAGTTTACGACGATGCTCGCCGCGGAATCGTTCCAGTTCCACATTTGCCAGGTTGCGCTAAAGACGCCCACACGTACCCGAAACGTTCCTGAATTCGCGGGCGCGAACGCCAGCGTATAGTTGCGCGACTGATTTGCCGTGAAGGTCTGGCCGGTGAAGTTTTGGGATGCGACTGTGTTTCCACCCGGATCGGCTATGAGCACTTGAACAATTCCGTTCGTCAAGGTGTTTGCGGTATCGGTAACTGTCGCCGTCACAGTAGTGGTTGTTCCCGGCCCCACCGGGTTTGGCGATGCGGTAGCGGTAGATGTGAAGGTCGGGGGAACGATCGGCGTTACCGCGAGTTCCGTCGAATTCGGGCTCATACCCGCAGCATTGGAGGCGAAGACGACGTAGTAATAGGTTGTGCCATTCGTGAGACCGGTGTCGCTATACGTGTTGGGCGCGGGGCTGCTCACCGTTCCCAACGCTGTGTAGGGCCCGCCAGTGACACTGGCCCGCTCCACTGTATATTGCGTTGCGCCACCCGCAGCGGTCCACGTCAAGGTGACCGTGCCGCTACCCACGGTAGCCGCTAAACCCGTCGGCGCAGGAGGCGCGGACGAGATAGAGCCAGATGGAATCACAAACAAGGTGATGCTCTGAGATGGGACCGTCGTATTGATAGCGTTGCTCGTCAAAGTGACGTCGGCTAGGCGAGCAATCGAGGTCTGGGATGCCGAGTTGATCTGCCAGGCTTGCGCGGTTCCCGAGGTCGGGAAGTTTGCCACGCTCAGAGAAATCGGTGCGCTGCCTTGCTGCTTGTTGATCACCATCACCGTGAGCGCGCCGTCCGAATTGCGGACCGCGGCAAACGCTGAGAGATTGTCAGGATTCGCTACATTCGCGGAGACGCTTTGGTCGCCGAAAGTGGAGTGCTTCCCGTCGTAATTGCGGTACATCTGGCTGGCGAGATACGTGACGTAGTATGTTGTCGGCGTGGTGCCGGTGTTCTTTGCCACCGTCCAGCGCGTGGCGAGATCAAAGCCTTCCCGTCCGTATATGCCAAGCACGTCGGCTTGCGTCGTGGCTCCGTTGAGGTTCGCTTCGTCACCCCAATTGTATTCGGTGCAGCCGATCTCAAGGCCGGGATAATACTGGCTGACCATCGCCTTCAACGTCGGTATCCAGTTCAGGACACGTCCGTTTATGCCAATGTCGCCGTACCAGGAGGGGTCCTGGAAGTTCGGATCCCAGAGGATACGGGTTTCGCGATTCCGCGCCTGCTGACCCGACAGTGAATCGTCGTTCCCGTCCGGGGTAGCGTTGTAGCAGTGAACGGACAGGACGTCGAGGAGCTGAACGCCGGTCTGCTGTTGATACGTATAGAGCTGCTGCAGAAGCCAGGGATAATAGTACGTTTTGTTGTGTGTGTTGTAGTCGGAGTTGGCGGCACTGGCGCCATTGGCCTGGTCGAAGCCGCTGAAATACATCGCCCACCAGCTCCACTCCTCGGGGCCGACAATCTTGGCGTTGGAGTCCGCCGCACGGATCATGGAAGCATAGGCGACGATCTTGTCGTACATTTCCTGGTAGTTCGCAGGATTGGGATGGACGTCGCGATGCGTCGAGTTCCAGAGAGACGGCTCGTTGTCGAGAATGTAATATTTGATGCCACCCTGGCTGGAGGCAACGCCGAATGTGCTTATGAAATGTTGCAGCCATCCCTGTTGGATGGTGGTGCTGTTTGCCACTCCTGTGTCGTGCGGGTCGTTGCCGGTGATGTTCTTGCCAGTTGCTGAGCTGACGCCGTTGCCGGCGTCTGCATTCCAGGGATCGGTGGACTGTTGAGGCCCGTACTTCGCAACCGAAAAGCCCTCCAAGGTGCTCCGATTCGGGCCGAGATTCGCCAGGTAATCGATCATCGGGATGGTAAACAGCGGCTCGGCGCCCACATTGGAGCGCGTGGTTGCGACATAAGCATCGGCGGATCCTGACGCAGTTCCGGAGCCATCCGAGTACGTCTCGAAGTACCAGTCGGCGGCAGCGGAGTGCGCGTCGATCTGCCAGTTGTACCGCGAAGTCGAGTTGCCGCCCCAACGATTGAGCGGTGCGTTCAACGTCACCATGTCGTGCGCATCCCCGTAGGCGATGCCATAGATATTGGGGTTAATAGGATGACGGTTGGCATTGGCATCCACACTGATCGATGTAGCGGCATTCTGGCCGACAATTGGCAACGCGGCGCATAGCGCGATCAAAAGCAACTTGCCCGACGGGGCACTGTTGAAAGGCATGCAATTGTCCCTGAGTACCGCAGGTAGATTAGTACTAATTCTGCGGGTTGGTCAATGGTAAAGAATACTTAGGGGCGAATACCGTAGTTTGTCCATGCAAATACCGGAAAGAGGCAGGCGACAGGTGCCTCGCGGCTTCCGCTGTGACTTCCAGTCTCCCGGCGCATTGGCGGCTGTAGTGGTGCAGACAATCGAGGAGCGTGAGCCAAAAACCGGGCGCAGAAAAGCATAAAAGCGGAACGAAAAGTGAGTTACGACAAATGACCTGCTCTCTTGATCAAAAACGGGAGCCGGCCCCTGGTCCCAGAATGGGAGACAACCTTGGGAGCAACGTTTTGAACTTACGGCGGTTATCTTGGACTGTTTTTTTCTGGCGCAGCCAAACGCCGCCACATTTTCCGTCGCAGCCCATGAGGTTTGCTAGACCTGTGCCGAGAATGACTGTTGCACTGGCGGATTCATGCCGTTTGGAAGACTGTGCAGACGAACACCGGTTCACTGCCGCTCCTCGCCGGGCCTGTGGACCTGCTGGGCGAAGGCGGGTTCATTGGCCGGACGCAGGTTTCAATTGCCGCACCGAACGAGCGCTTCGCCCTGGGTTGGGGGCCGGAAGCCGCTCTTCGCGTCCAGCGGGAAGTGGATCAGGTGGATCAGGTGGATCAGGAATCCGGATTAACGGAAAACATGTTAAGCAGCCGGCGAGCCGTGACGCTGCGATTGAGCAACATCGGTGCAGACGAGTTGATGATCAAAGTGACCGAGCGCGTTCCGGTGAGCGAAATCGAACAGGTGGAGATTGCCGTCGACCAGCAGGAGACCACAGAGGGCAAGACGCCGGACGAAAATGGCATTGTGATTTGGGACGTACGGCTCGCGCCGTTCGGGCCGCCAGAGTCTGCGCCTCGTTTACATCGTAAAGAGGCGCAAGGATGTGACGGGGATCTGACGCGCTGCGCTTCGACGGCCTGTACCGCGGTCATGAAAACGGTCCATCTGACCGAGGTGCAACGTGACCAATGGCGGCCGCCAAACGTTTCCACATGGAAGTATCGCGAATCCTGCTATACGGGCACGCGACATTATCGAGCTTCAAGAATAGCGTCATCAGCCTCGACACACATAGATAATCTGACCTGGGCGCGGCCTTACGACGCGACTTTCTTCGCGATGGCACGATTACCAGTGCGGTCAGATTCGTTTCGCATCCCTGGGTCACTGGCTGGGTCGCTATGGCGGTGCGTACGGTCTTGTTACAGTCGCGACCCAGCACCACGAACCACGCATTTACATCAACGCCCGATATTCTCAACGAATCAGGGAGTTTTGACTGCCGTACCCAGTGTCACAACCATGTGTGACATTTACGAAGCGGTCGTTCTGATTCTAGGGTGTTTGCCGGATGGTCACTGAGGTGCCATACATAAGACCCGATGAAATCTGTGCGGCGAATGCTGATCGTCACGGCGCTGGGCTTGTTTTGCGCCACCTCCGGAGATATCGCGCCGTATGTGCTCGGCGCCGAAGATCAGCTCACGGTTCATGCGTTCGACGCGGAGGAGATCTCGGGCCAGCCGTTCACGATCGATGCTTCAGGGTTCCTGAACCTGCCGATGTTGGGGCGCGTTCAAGCCGCCGGCCTGACGGTCCTACAACTCGAGGCGGCACTAGCCGACCGTCTAAAGGAATTCGTATGGAGTCCTCGTGTTGCGGTTACGGTTACGGATTATCGCAGCCAGCCCGTCTCGGTGATCGGCGCGGTTAATACGCCAGGTGTTGTACAGCTCCGCGGCCACAAGACCCTCGTCGAAGTGCTCTCCATGGCAGGCGGCCTGCGGCCGGACGCCGGTTTTAAGATCACGATCCAGCGAAGACTTGAGCGAGGTTCGATCCCACTGCCGGGCGCCAGGACGGACGGGACCGGCCAGTTCAGTCTTGCCGAAATCAGCCTGCCATCGATCATGGGCAATCTACATCCCGAGGAGAACATTGCGATCCAGCCGAACGATGTCATTTCCGTGCCGCGCGCGGACATGGTGTACGTGATCGGCGAGGTCAAGAAATCGGGTGGTTTCCCGCTGAATGAGCACGAGACGGTTTCGGTATTGCAGGCTGTTTCACTAGCGGAAGGGCTACTTACCACGGCGGCTACGGAGGACGCTCGTATTCTTCGCAACCCAAAGCCAGCGGGCGAGCGTGAGGAGATCCCCATCAACCTGAAAAAGATTCTCAGCGGAAAGTCTCGCGATGTGCCGCTCCTACCCGAAGACATTTTGTTCGTGCCGAGCAGTATGAGCAAGAAGGCCGGCATCCGTGCACTTGAGGCCGTCATTCAGCTCGGAACCGGCATCGCGATTTGGAGGCGTTAGGCAGGCCGATGGAGCGATTCCGACATCTCGAAGTGGTCCGAGCGAAGGAGCTGGCGGTTCCCACCAAGCCGCTGCGCGCCGCACAGGATCGAGGTCCGGACGGCCTTACCGATTACCTGGACATCCTCTGGCGGAGCAAGTTCACGGTGTTCTCGGCAGCACTTGTTTCGGGACTCGCGGCCTTTCTCTTCACGCTCCCGCAGACTCCAACCTACCAGGCGCGGACCTCGCTCGAAATCCAGGGGCTCAACGAGAACTTTCTACACATGAGTGACATCACGCCAAATGCGGGGCTGTACTCAACCGAAGGCTACGTGCAGACGCAGGTGGACGTACTCCAGAGCCGTTCATTGCTCCGGCGGACTGCGCAAAAGGTGGATTTCGCGAAACGGGCGTTAACGCCGGGTGACTTATCAGACGATTCCGCGCTCAAGGAGATTAACAAGCGGCTGAAAGTTCGAACGTCGCCTCCCACAAGAATCATCCGAATTAGCTTCGATTCACCGGATCCGCGACTCGCGGCCGATTTCGCCAATGCGCTCGCCTCGGAATATGTGACTCTGTCCCTGGAATCGCGCTGGACCGAAGGGCAGAACACGATCCAGTTGCTTTCGCGGCAACTCGAAGATCTCCAAGCGCGACTCCGGGAAGCCGAAGATCGGCTGCAAAACTACACCCAGACCGCCGGCCTGATGTTTCTCGCCGACAGCAAAGGCACAGTCGCAGAGGATCGACTGAAGCAGCTTCAGGATGAGTACTCGAGGGCCCAGGCGGAGCGAATTGCACGACAGTCGGAGTACGAAATTGCGCAGTCAGGAAAGCTGGAGTCGCTCCCTCGAGTACTCGATAGCGAGCGGGTTAGCGAGACGCAGACCAAGCTGGTTGGGCTCCAAGCCCAGCTCGCCGAGTTGAGCCATGCTCTTACGCCGCAGCATTACAGGATTCAGCGGCTCAAGGCCCAGATTCAAATGCTCGAAGCAGAGATGACCAAGAACCGTGTGAATATTCTAGGCCGCATCAGGAATGAGAGCCTGGCGGCGCAGAGACGCGAGAAGATGCTCGAAACGGCGTACCTGGATCAAAGACAGGTAGTCGCCGATCAGGCGAAGAAGACCATCCAATATGACCTTCTGCGGCACGAGGTGGCTACCGACCATGCGCTGTACGATTCTCTGTTGCAGCGCGTGCGCGAGGCCGGGATCGCGTCGGCCGTGCGCACAACGAACGTGCACGTGATCGACGCCGCGGATGCTCCGGCGCGGCCATACAAACCCGACGCCGTTGTGAACACCGCCCTCGGGTTGCTAACAGGAATGTTCGCCGGTCTGGTGTTCGTGTGTGCCCGGGCGAATCACGACCGGCGCGTCCGCCGTCCGGGCGAGGCTCGGCTTGTTTCGAACACGCGGGAGCTGGGCGTGGTGCCGCTCTCTCGCGGGAAGCAGTCGGAGAAGGTTCCGCTGGCCGATTCGATGCGCTCCATGTTGACGTCTCTGGTCTTTACCGGCGCGGCGCGTGGCGGGCCGCGCGTCATCGTGGTCACCAGCGCCGGCCCCAGCGAAGGAAAAACAACGATCGTTCGCAATTTGGGCAGTGCGATGGGGGAGATCGCCGGACGCGTACTCCTCGTTGATGCTGATCTCTATCATCCCCGTTTAGATGCGCTCTTCGCCATTTCAAATTTCTGGGGTTTGAATAATGTGCTCGTCGACACGTACCCGGTCGAGGATTACCCATCGGAGGCGCTCGGGATAGCGTGCGCAAATGGCGTTTACGTGCTACCCAGCGGTCCGCGCTGCCAGGAAGCCAGCGAGCTGCTTTACTCGGCGCGGCTTGCGGCATTGCTCGCACGCCTGCGGCGAGAATTCGATCTGATCATCATCGATACTCCGCCTTTGCTCGAAATGCCGGATGCGCGAATTTTGGGACGCCTGGCAGACGGAGTGATTCTGGTGATTCGCGCGGGCGAGACGAGCACGGATGCGGTGGCGGAGTGCACGGACCGATTGCGCGAAGACGGGACGATCCTGCTGGGAACCATTCTGAACGGCTGGAAAGCTAGGACGAATCCGTACCCGTATTACCGGCGGCGGCGGGCGACAGCGGAGGATTAATGCCGGTTCTGACCCTCGCATATCACGACATCATTTGCCCCGGGAGCACGTCCGAGAGCGGGTTCCCAGGTCCGGACGCCGCGACTTACAAAGTGCCGCTCAAGTTGTTTCGAGAACATCTTCAGGCGATGAAGCGCGTTCGGGAGTCATCGCCATACCGGATTCTCCTGACCTTCGATGATGGCGGCTGCAGCGCGAGTCAAGAGGCGGAGTGCCTGGAGCAGGTGGGGGAACACGGGTACTTCTTCATCACGGCGGATTTCATTGGCAAGCCTGGCTTCCTCTCCGCGGCTCAAATCGCTGACCTTCACTCGCGCGGGCATGTCATTGGGTCGCACGGCGCAACACATCGCGGCAAAATGAATCGGTTGCCCTACGCGACTCTGATGCACGAATGGTCCGAGAGCGTAAAAGCTCTAGCAGCCATCATTGGTGCGCGGGTTAACGCCGCTTCGGTGCCGTCGGGGTACTACTCACCGCTTGTCGCGCATGCAGCCGCCCGCGCGGGCATCAGACGCGTGTTTACTCAGCGGCCCACAATCCACTCGACCGAAGCGTTTGGGTGTGAGGTCTGCGGCCGCTTCACGATGCGGAGTTGGACGACGCCATCGCATGTCGAGGCGCTCGCCCGCGGACGTCTTATGGCGCGGCTCGAAGACGAGGCGTTGTGGCATCTGCGGCAAGCAGCGAAGGCAATTGGCGGGAGTGCGTACGGGGATCTGCGGCGGGCATTCTTCGCGGGCGGAAGCGGGGTAGTGTGATGACACTTTCCAATCGCCCCGAGCTCGAGTTTCTTCGGCGGAAGCCGTGGCATCGGACCTTGGCGGTGTTCTTCGATCTGACAGCGCTCTTTGTCGCATGGCACGGGACGATTGCTCTGCGCCTTCTCCTGAATCCGCTAGTGTCACGGCACCTTTCTCGCGAAAATCTGCTGCATCATGTTCCGTCGGCACTCACGGTTCTCCTGTTGTGGTCCGGGGTGGCACTATGGCTGCGTTTGTACAGTGCGAAACCTGTTGCGCGCCTGGGTGGACACTTGCGGCGGCTGATGAATGCCACAGCGTTGCTGAGTGCGGTGCTGATCGCATACACGTTCTTTTTCCGCGAAATCGGCGCGGCGGACCATTCGCGCGGTTTTGTGCTCTTGTTCGCGCCGGTCAGTTTCGTCCTGCTCATGGCGGCGAACTACGTGGTTCTTGCCGCATCGACTCACATCGGGCGGCGGTTCCGCTTTGAAGAGCGAGTCGCAGTGGCAGGACAGGGACCAGACGCCGAATACCTGGTTGAACAGATTAGTCGTTATGGCGCTCCATCGCGGGTCGTCGGCTGCATTCTGCCTAACGATTACCAGCGAACGGCGGCCTACCAACGCGCACCGGTTCTTGGTACGACAGCGACCATCGCCGAGGTCATCAATACGGCTAAGCTCGATCGCATCATTGTGGCGAACGGAAGCCTTCCAACAGACGAGGCACTCGACTGCTTGAGGATCGCGCGGCGCATGGGCTTGGTGACCGGTCACGCACTCGCAGGCATGATGGACGAGGATCTCGATAACGCCTCGCTTCGAGTCGGCAACGGCCTTGCAATCGTCGAACTACATCCTCAGGAGTTTAGCCGCAAGCAGGAGATTGTGAAACGCGGGCTGGACATGGCTGTGTCCGCGACGCTGCTCATTGTTTTGGCGCCGCTTCTCGTGATGTTGATCGTCGCCGTAAGACTGACCTCACCGGGTCCGGTCTTCTATCTCTCTGATCGCGTCGGCCGTGGCGGACGCCATTTCAAGTTCTACAAATTCCGCACGATGTTCATCGGCGCGGATGTGATGCGTGAAAGGGCAGGTGTGAATGAGACCGACGGGCATTTGTTCAAAATTCGTAACGACCCGAGGATCACTCCTGTCGGCCGGCTGATGCGCCGCTTCTCGCTTGATGAGTTGCCGCAGTTGATTAACGTTTTGATGGGCAATATGAGCCTGGTCGGCCCGCGGCCGCTTCCGGCGCGCGACCTCGACCCGGATGGGTGCAGCCGGAGATTTGGGATGTGGGCCCGCGAGCGATCCAAGGCAACGCCCGGAATCACTTGTCTGTGGCAAATCCGAGGCCGGAGCGATCTCCCGTTCGAAAAAATGATCGAGTTGGATTTGGAGTATATCCGCAACTGGTCGTTGGCGCTCGATCTCGAAATCCTGCTGGAAACACCGCTTGCGGTCTTATCGGGAAAGGGGGCCTATTAGCGTGGTCTCCCGGATAATTGACATCCAAGGCCGGTCCTCTCTTTCGGATCCGCTCACGTTCGCCAACGGTATGGCGGGCGCATCGTTCGGGCAGCTTTCCGCGGCGCACTTCCTCCGTCGATTGTTTGCTGAGTTGGACGGCGAACAAATCCGGTATTGTGTGCTGCACGGATTCAGCGAACGCCTGGAAAGCGATCTCGATATCGCGGTTGCTCCCGGTGAGTTCGATCGGCTTGCCGGAGTGTTTGGAGTACTGCAGCGACAGGGATACCGCCTGGTTCAGCGACTGAACTATGACGTGAACGCCTACTATTTCGTGTTCGCGTGGCTTGAGGAGTCCGTGCAGGTGGTCGCTGTCGATGTGATTTCGGAGCATCGCGAGGGCAAGCTGATCCTGATGTCCGGCGACGACTTGCTGCGGGGGCGCCGCCGGCAGGGTGATTTCTGGATTCCCTCACCCTCTGCTGCGTTTCACTACTTGCTCGCGAAGAAGGTGCTCAAACGCGCCCTTTCGGCAGCGCAGTCGGCAGAACTGGCGAATCTCGCACGCGAGATCGGTCGGGAGGATGCCGAACGGATCTGCGTTAAGCTTTTCGGACGCGCGTGGGGGATACGCGCGGCAGAGCGCATTGTAGATGGCAGGCTCGAGACATTTCTTCCGGCACTCAAACGCCGACTGTGGGCGACGACGTTGATACGCAAACCGTGGATGCCGGTGTGGTACTGGATCAGCGATGCGCCTCGCATTCTATCGCGGGTCCGTCGCCGTTCGGGCCTCCTGGTGGCCGTGCTCGGAAGCGACGGCGCGGGCAAGAGCACCTTAATTGAAAACCTCCGTAGTGGATTTTCCCGGGTATTCAGGCGAGACCGTGTTTTTCATTGGCGTCCCGGGTTGGTGTTTCGGACTCGGTCCGGAATCGTCGCCAATCCCCACGAGCGTCCCTGCCGCGGATATTTACAGTCGCTGCTTCCGTTGTTCGCGCACTTTGTGGATCACTGCCTTGGTTACGTATTTCGCGTGTATCCGCTGCTGTGCCGTTCCGGTTTTGCGCTTTTCGATCGGTACTTCCATGATCTCGTCGCGGATCCGAAGCGCTATCGCTACGGCGGCTCCCATTGGGCTGCGTCGGCGCTGGCCGGGCTGGTGCCGCGGCCGGATTTGATGTTGATCCTCGACGTGCCTCCCGACGCGGCGATGGAGCGGAAGTCGGAGACCAGCATTGAGGAGCTTGTACGCACCCACGCTTCATACCAGAAGCTTTTGAGATGCGAGTTCGCGCGACGAATCGACGCTTCCCGGTCCGCGGAAGCTGTGGCCTCGGAATCATCCCGTATCATTCTGGACTTACTACACAAGCGACTGTGCCCCCACTTTTTGGCTCTGCCGAGTAGGGCCAACCCGCGTTGGCTCATTCCGCCGAGCGGGAACCTGGACCTCTACACGCCTTATCGGTTCACCGGACACCTGCTCAAAGCCGCGATGAGCTTGACGTTGGGCATTCCGTGGTGGCCTCGTGAAACGGCGCGATTCGACACGCCCGACGATCTGGTCCGCGCCATCTTCGGTACGGCCAACGCTAAGTACAGCGTCGCGTTAGGAACTCCGGGCCGATACCGCAAAGCGGTGATCGGTATCACGACGGGCGATCACAAGCTGGGGTATCTCAAGCTACCGCTCACGGAAGAAGCAACCGACCGCGTGAAAAATGAAGCGGCAATGCTGACGCGCCTCGCGGCGGTAGACGGCATGCGCGGCAGGACTCCCCGGGTCCTTTATGCCGGTGAGTGGAATGGACGCTTCGTCTTATTGCAGGGGCCGTTGCAGGGGGCAGCGGGTCACAAGCGGTTGAAAAAGGAACATCACGAATTCCTAAGCGCACTGGCAGACGTGGAGTACAGGGCAAGGCACGTCGGCGATCTGTTGGGGGACCTTCATGTTCCGGGGGCGGCACCGGTCGATCAGGCCATGGAATTCATCGAGAAACACTACTCCGGTTTGGCCATTCCCTGCGGAATCACTCACGGCGATTTCGCCCCATGGAATACACGGCATCACGATGGCAACCTCTCCGCGTTCGATTGGGAACGGGCCGAAGCCCGGCGGCCTCTCGACTGGGACTTGCTTCATTTCCAGTTCCAAACCGCAAGCCTCTTAGGACGAAATGCGGGCTATCGCATCGACCGTACGTCTCCGGCCGCCCATTGCTCATATCTGCTGTATCTCATTTATTCTCTCGGCCAGCTCGTGGACGAACAGAGTGGAGAACACGGCATCCGCTATAGACTCGCAGCACTCCGAAAGGAAATCCGCCGCGATGCCAACTGAGCGTAGCAACCGCGATTGGCTGCGCTGGGTGAGGAGGGGATTCTTTGCGCTTACCGACCAGGGACTGATTTCAGGATCGAACTTCCTTCTCACGATTTTCCTGGCGCGGTGGCTCACGCCCGAACAGTACGGCGTATATGCGCTTGCGTTTTCGATTTTCCTGTTTCTCTCAGCGTGGCACCAGGCGCTTCTGCTCGAACCGATGACCGTACTCAGCGCCTCCAGTGATTCCCGCTACCGCGGAGCGCTGCTTTGGATACAGATCTTCTTCTCCGTCGCGGTCTTCATCCTGTTCGGGGCTGCGGCCTGGGTCACAATGCGGATGCATTTCACTTATATCGCGACCGCATTGTTCGGATTGATGGCCGGGGCGCCCGGAATCCTGCTTTTCTGGTTCGCTCGGACGTCGTGCTACGTGGAACTGGCATCCGGCATCGCGGCAGCGGGGTCGATGGCCTATAGCATTGTCATTCTGGGCGGCGCGTGGGAGCTCTCACGGGTCGCGCGGCTTTCCACAGAGTTGGTTTTCGCCTTAATGGGCGCGACGGGGCTGCTCGTGGGCATCGTTCTGCTCGTGGCAATCCGCGTAGGCTGGCCGGCGTCGCGTCAATCGCTACGCGATGCGGTGGAGCGGCATTGGAAGTACGGACGATGGGCGTTGGGATCGTCGCTCGTGATCTGGGTGCCGGGAAACCTCTTCTACTCGGTGATCGCGGGCGTCCTCGGACTCAGCAGCGCCGGCGCGTTCCGGGCGTTGATGAATCTGACGGTACCCGTCACGCATGGCGCAACTGCCCTTGCGATGCTGTTCCAACCTCAGGTTTCCCGAACGGCCGCCCAGCATGGGGCCGATTCCACAAAGCGGCCGGTTGCTCGAGTCGCTGCGCTTTTCGGCTTGGGCGCATGCGCGTGGTTGATTCTCGTTGCCGTCTTCTCAGGTCCGCTGTGGGAGCTACTATATCGCGGACGATTTCAGGCCGCCAGCGGTCTCAGTAATCTGCTTCTGATCGGCGTCGTGGTTCAGGTGATCGCGTATGCGCCGGCGATCGGATTACGCGCTTTGCAGACACCCTCGTACGTGTTCTATGCGTATTCAATTGCTGCCGTCGCCTGCCTCGGCGGCGGGATTCCAGCGATCCACGCCTGGGGGCTTGCAGGCGCAGTCGGCTCGTACTCGGGATCGTTGTTGCTGTCCTGCCTGGCCACGATCGCTCTATACGGGAAGCGCGTATCGCAGGAATGCCGGCCGCTACCGATTACCCCGCGCGACCCCAATCGGCTGAAAATCCTATTATCGGCGTACGCCTGCGAGCCGGGGCGCGGCTCCGAGCCAGGTGTCGGTTGGAATTGGGTTCGCGAGTTTGCGCGCGATAACGAAGTCTGGGTCATCACGCGATCAAATAACCGCGTCCCGATTGAACGCGCGCTCGCGCGGCATTCGTTGCCATCGGCGCACTTCGTATACTACGATCTCCCGCGATGGGCGCGCTTTTGGAAGCGTGGCTCGTCGGGATTGCGGCTCTATTATTACCTTTGGCAGGCGGGCGTTTACTTCGTCGCGCGGCGCCTGACGCGGGAGTGCAGCTTCGATTTCGTACATCACGTGACTCTCGTGAAGTATTGGGCACCGAGCTTCATCGGCTGTCTCGGCGTGCCATTCATCTGGGGACCGATTGGGGGCGGCGAATCGGCGCCACTGGCTTTCCGGTCGGCGTTTAGCGCGCGAGGGAAGATCTATGACATCGTGCGCACGGCCGCGCGATCGTTGTCGGACTGCGATCCGTTTGTCGGTCTCACGGCACGACGAGCGACCATCAGCCTGGCGAGTACCGAAGACACGGCCGCTCGCCTTCGCGCTCTCGGCTGCGAAGAAGTACACGTGTTCCCCGGCGTTGCCCTAAACGACCAGGATTTGAGGATTCTGCGCCGCATCGGGTTCCGCCACGAGGATCCCTTTCGGATCATGAGCCTGGGAAATCTGCTGCATCTCAAGGGATTCGATCTCGCCCTGCGGGCATTCGCGCGTTTTGTCGCCGCGGGTGGAGATGGCGAATATTGGTTGATTGGTGACGGTCCCGAGCGCCGTCGACTGGAGGACCTCGCGCAACGGCTGGGCATCGCGGAACATATCCGCTTCTGGGGCCGTCTCCCCCGCCCGCGAGCGCTGGCTCGACTCGCAGAATGCGATGTGCTGGCGCACCCGACGCTGCACGATTCGGGCGGCTGGACCTGTTTGGAAGCCATGGCGGCGGGCAAGCCTGTAGTGTGCCTCGATCTTGGCGGGCCAGCGTTGCAGGTCACTGCCGAGACAGGCATCAAAATTCCCGCGATCACACCGGACCAAGTCGTTAATGACATCGGGGTTGCGTTCGAAACCCTGGCCAGAAACTCAGAGTTGCGCCGGCGCATGGGCGAGGTTGGCCGCTTGCGCGTTTATAGCCAATTCCGCTGGGAAGACAAGCCGACCCGGTTGTTGCAGCTTTGTGGTCTGGACGCGCGGCAAGGAGTCGCGCAATGACAATGGGTCTACGTCGCGACATCGTGACTCTCATGGCGCTGGTGCTCATTCAGGGAGCCGTCCTTGCCTGGGTGGGCAGCATACTTGATCCGTTGTTGGCGGTGGGGAGTGTAGTCTGCGCCACGGCTTCGATCGCACTGTTCCCCACACTGTTTGCGCAAACGCGCGCATATTTGCGTGCCATGGCTACGGCGATCCGCTGGTGGCATGTGCTCTGGGCTTTACTCTTCTGCAGCGATTTCGTGTTTCGAGTGCGCGATGTTCAGAGTATCCAGGACAATCCCCTGGATGCCTGGGCGTTATATCGCGTGGCATTGGTCGGACTGGCTGGGTCGGTGCTTCTCTGGCGCTTAGCCATCGGACGGGGTCAGTGGCTCCGATCCCTCCTCTCTGGAAATCTGCTTGTCATGGCGTTTTTTCCGCTCGCGGGGGTCATCTCGACGCTGTGGAGTGTTTATCCGTCCTGGACCGCGTACAAGAGCGTCGAACTACTCATTGACATCGCCGTCCTGTCGGCGGCTGTAGCAACTGCCGCCACTTCAGAGAACTTCAAAGACCTGTTCGATTGGACCTGGTTGCTGCTGTTGCTCGTTCAGGCTTCCGTTTGGATCGGAGCAGCGGCCGCGCCGCAAATCGCATTCATACCCGTGAAGGCGCTGTTCCGGCTGCAACTCACCGGCGTGCTGCCGAACATCTCCGCAAACGGAGTGGGCCACATTGCCGCAATTCTAGCCATCGTCGCAATGAGCCGAATTCTGCGAGGACGTTCAGGCTCGATCACATACTGGATGATCCTGGCGACCAGTCTCGCCACGCTCTTCCTGGCCCAAACACGGAGTGCACTGATCGGTTTTGTGGCCGGCGCCGCCTTAGTCTTGATTGCGTCGCGCCGCGCGATTATCGCGCTGGGAGTGGTCTTTGCCGTCGCACTCATATTTGCGTTCACCTCGTTCGATTCCATGGTTTGGGAATACGTGCGTCGCGGACAGGATGCACAACTGTTCTCGTCATTCAGTGGAAGAACGAATTGGTGGAGCTTCGCCTGGGAGCGTTTTCGTGAACACCCGATCACGGGGTACGGCGCCTTTGCGGGCGGGCGATTTGCCGCCCTGGCCGAAATGGGAGACCAGGAGACTTCAAGCTTGCACAATACCTATCTCGAAGCCGTGCTCGGCCTGGGCGTCGTCGGACTGGTTCCGTTGCTTGCCTGCTTGTTTTCGACATGGTGGCAGTTGCTGCGTACGCTGGCCTCCCGGGCAGCGAGTACCCTCACACGGAACATGACGATTGAGGCGGCCGGAGTCATGACGGTCATTACGGTCCGTTCCTTCTTTACCACCGACCTGATCTGGCACCCTGCTCTGCCCTGGTTCTTGGTTCTGGGATACACAACGTTGCTCCGACGCGAACAAAGGAGAGTCAATTCATGAGAATTGCGGAACGCCTATTAGCGGCCTTGATCCTGGTTTGCGCTCTCGCCGCGGCGCAGGCGACCTACGTCAACATTCAGGATTTCGGCGCGGTCCCTAACGACGGGAATGACGATAGCGCCGCAATTCAAGCCGCATTCGATTCCCTCGATCGAGTGCAGGGAGGAACGGTTCTCTGCCCGGCGGGGACCTATGACGTTTTGACGCCAATTGTAGTCCGCGGCAGCGGCGTGCGGTTCATTGGCAATGCAGGACCTTCGTACAACGAGGATCCGCCGTACGTGGGGTGCACTCTAGTGGCACGCACCAACGGTATGACGCTGTTACGATTTGGCGGCGGCAGTCTCGATCATCACGGCCCCGGCATTGAGTTCGTCAATTTCCGCGACGGAACACCCGCAGGACCTAGCGCCACGCTGTTGGAGATCTACAACTTCAACCGTTGGACGGTTCGCAACGTCACTGTCAATTACGCAAGCACCGGATTGAAGGTGACCGGCCTGGACGACGCTAGCTGGGGCTACATCTCCCAATTGTTCTGCAAGAACTCCATTACGTGCCTGGACCAGTCGACGACTGAGGGTGGGTTTCTGATCACGGGCGGCGGTCTCGAACCGTTAGCAACGGGCGTGCGAGTGCGCGGCTCGCAGGTACGCATCGTAGGTGTGAAGTTCGACTGCGTGTCAGGCTCGACGGGCGTCGAGGTCACAGGCCATGCGACAGACGTCACGGCCTCTAGCTTCGAACAATGCGGCATCGGCATTCTGGTCCGCGACGATGGCACGCAGCGCTGGAACGGCGATCAAAATCATCTGATCGGAAATCATTTCAACGGCTCCGATGTTGATGGAAGCCGCGGCATTTCGCTGGGCCCAGGCGCCGACGGGAATCAGCTTATCGGCAACACATATGAGTACCCAGATATCAATGTCGAAGACAACGGAAGCAACAATCTTCGGATCGAGCAAGGAGTCGGAATAGATAAGAACTTGTCGTGCCCGCAGGGTCAAGCCATACGGGCCTTGCAGGTGCGGCAAGGGATCGTGACCGGAGCAACCTGCGGCCAGATATAGGTCTTCATGCGAGTATTGATGCTCCACAACCGGTATCGCGAGTACGGCGGCGAGGATGCCGTCGCGGATGCAGAGATCACCCTGCTGCGCAGCCGCGGTGTGGAAGTCCTGAGCCTCGATGCGTACAATCACACGGATTCGCGTTTGCGCCTCAAGGGTTCACTTGCCCTCGCGATGCATTCGCATTGGTCAAAAGAATCATACGACGGAGTACGGCGCATTTGCCGCGAATTTCAGCCCGACGTGGCTCACACCCACAACTTCTGGATGCGACTGACCCCCGCGGTTCATGCGGCGTGTCATGACGAAGGGGTGCCGACCATACAGACGTTGCACAATTTCCGCCTGTTCTGCGTCAATGCGCAGTTTCAACGGAGTGGTCACACGTGCCACGACTGTTTGGCCCGCGTTCCGTGGCGCGGTGTCGTGCATCGTTGCTACCGCGATTCGTTTATGGCCTCCGCGGCTGTCGCACGGATGATCATGACGAGCCGGCTCCATAACATCTGGAGCGAGCGTGTTAACGCATTCATCGTGCTCAGCGAGTATGCCCGGCGACTATTCATCACAGGTGGGATTCCCGCCGAGCGGATCCGGATCAAGCCGAACTTCGTTGAGGACCGCAGCTCGGTGCGAATGCCTCCGTCGCGAAGTGCGCAGTTCTTGTTCGTCGGCCGTCTGTCGCCCGAGAAAGGTGTGGCCACGCTGCTCTGTGCCTGGGCCGAATGTAGAGTCGGATTGGAAGCCCGATTAATCATCCTGGGGGACGGACCGGAACGCAATCGGCTGCTCAACCAAGCGGTGCGACTCGGCATCTCGGACCGAGTGACGTTCATGGGATATCAACAACCGGTCGAGGTGATGTCGCTGCTTGGGGGGGCAAGAGCGGTTATCATTCCATCGCTGTATCAGGAGTGTTTCCCGCGAATCCTGGCGGAAGCGCTGAGCGCGGGCCGGCCAGTGATCGCATCCCAGATCTGCGGGCTCGACGAATTGGTGACACCGGACATCGGACTGTTGGCGCCCCCGTCGAATGCCGCGGCGTTGGCGGAGCTTATCGAAACGCTTTATCAGGACCCTTCGCTGGCGGACCGGCTCGGAGCCGCGGCACGAGCTCGCTACCTGTTGGCGTACACACCGCAGCGGAATTTCGACACGCTGATGCAGATTTACGAGTTCGCGATGACCGGAGTTGAGCCGAAACCGGTGGCGCGGATGTCGGCGGGAGGTGTTGGGTGAAGCAACAAGTGCTCGGTGTAGGGATCGACATCACAAGTTATGACGAGGTGTGCTCGAGATGCGGCGCCTGGATTGACCTGGCGCGCGCGGGTGACAGACAAGCTCACTATGTTTGCATTACGTCGGTGCATGGCATTATGACGGCGCGCCGGGATCCCGCTTTTCGCGAAATCCTGAACGCCGCGGATATCGCGACACCTGACGGCATGCCGGTGGTTTGGGCCATGAGATCGTTAGGTTCGCATGGACAAGGCCGTGTATACGGACCGACGCTAATGCTGTCGTTGTCCCAATTCGCCGAGGCGAGGCACTATAAGGTTTTCCTGTACGGCGCCAGCAACGGTACACTCGCGAAGCTTGCGGAAAACCTGCTGGCGCGGTTTCCTGATCTGCTGATCGCGGGCCGGTACGCGCCGCCATATCGTCCGCTCACACCTAAGGAAGATCGCGATATTGTCAGCAAGCTCCGAGAGTCAAAAGCGGACATTGTGTTTGTCGGCCTCAGTACGCCGAAGCAAGAGGCATGGATGTCGGCGCACAAGGCCGGTTTGCCCGGCGTCGTCATGCTCGGTGTGGGGGCAGCGTTCGATTTTCATGCGGGCCGAGTGTCGCAAGCACCCGCTTGGATGCAGCGAAATGGCCTGGAGTGGTTTTACCGCCTGCTGATGGAGCCGCGCCGGCTGTGGCGCCGTTACCTGATCGAGACTCCGATGTTTCTGCCTCTATGGTTCCTTCAGCTCGTTCGACAGGAGATACATCATGCCAGATAACAAACGTATCCTTGTTACGGGAGCCGGCGGCTTCATCGGCCACCATCTCGTAAAAGCTCTGGTCGCCCGTGGGCATTGGGTCCGCGGAGTCGATATTAAGCGTCCCGAATTTGAACCGACCGCCGCGCACTCCTTCGAGTTGCTCGACCTGCGGCGGTTCGACAACTGCCTCGAAGCCACGCGTGCCGTCGACTGCGTTTATGCGTTGGCGGCCAATATGGGCGGCATCGGGTTCATCGAGACAAACAAGGCAGAGATCGTCCGCGACAACACCATGATCAGCATGAACACGATTGAGGCTGCGCGCACTCAGGGTGTCGAGCGGCTGTTATATACGTCCAGCGCCTGCGTATATCCCGGCTACCGGCAGAACGTGACGGACGTCACGCCGCTTCGGGAGGAAGACGCTTATCCCGCCGATGCCGAGGACGGCTACGGTTGGGAGAAGCTTTACACCGAACGCATCTGCCGTCACTATCGGGAAGAGTTCGGGCTCGACACCCGTGTCGTTCGGTTCCACAATATCTTCGGACCGCTGGGAACGTATGACGGGGGCCGCGAAAAATCGCCGGCCGCAATCTGCCGCAAGATCGCGTTGGCCGCGCCGGAAGACACGATTGACGTCTGGGGCGATGGCGAGCAAACGCGATCATACTGCTATATCGACGACTGCGTGGAAGGCTTACAGCTCCTGATGAACTCCGATCATCACGAGCCCATCAACCTGGGCCAGGATCGGATGATCTCCATCAATCAACTCGTCGATATGATCGCAGCGATTGCAGGCAAGACGATTCACAAGGTCTACGATTGCTCCCGGCCGCAAGGTGTACGCGGGCGTAACAGCGACAATACGCGGCTTCGTCAAACGCTAGGTTGGGAGCCGTCCGTTTCGCTCGAAACCGGACTGGCACGTACATATGAATGGATTCACGCGCAGCTCATGAGGGCGGGGAGAATCCGGGCCAATGAATTGGCGCTAGCTTCTGTTGCGTGATGACAGACGCAAGGAGAGTTCTCATCACAACCAGTTGGGATGACGGTCATCCCCTGGATCTTCGGGTCGGCGAGGCGTTGGCGCGCCATCACCTGCGAGGAACGTTCTACGTACCCTTGCATCCCGCCGGGAAGCCGGTGCTGGGCCGTACTGAAATGATGGAACTCCTTGCGATGGGCATGGAAATCGGGTCCCACACCATGACACACCGGATTCTCACCGAGTTGCCGGTGGACGAAATTGATCGAGAGCTGCGCGACAGCCGCGCAGCGCTCGAAGACACACTTGGCATCGAAGTACGGTCGCTTTGCTATCCGAAGGGCAGATTCAACCGGCGAGTGATGATGCGTGCAGTTGCGGCTGGTTACCGGCTATGCCGAACGTCGGTCGATTTCCGAATCGCTCTGCGTTTTGATCCGGTGCGCATGCCGGTCTCGCTGCACTTGTACCCTCAAACTGCCGTGAAGAGGTATCGTCACGCGCTGCGCCACCGGAACTGGAGTGGATTGTGGAATTGGCAGGCGCGTTGGCGAGGTGAAACCCAAATAGAGAGCCTTGTCGGCTACATGATCGGCGAGGTCGGCCGTGATGGCGGCATTCTCCACCTGTGGGGACATTCCTGGGAACTGGATTGGACGGTGCTGAATCGCATTGCCCGGGCCGTCAGCTCCATACCGGATGCAATGGCTCTTACGAACGCCGGCGTGGTGGGTGCAACATGCGGCACGGCGGTTCCTGTTCCGGTGCTCGAGGCGTAAAGCAATGTGCGGAATCGCGGGAGTATACAGCTTCGACGGAATGCCGGCGGATCGGCATGCATTGTTGCGCAGCATACGAACTCTCCGCCACCGTGGGCCCGACGATACCGGCTTGTATGTCGACGGACACGTCGGCCTCGCTCACGCACGGCTCAGCATCATCGATATCGATGGCGGCGGCCAGCCCATGCAAACGGAGGATGGCTCGCTCGCCGTGACGTTCAACGGAGAGATCTTCAACTATATTGAGCTGCGCGAGGAGCTCGAAGGTCTCGGCCACCAGTTTCGGACACGGTCGGACACAGAAGTGATCCTGCGCATGTATCAGGAATTCAGTGATGCCTGTGTGGAGCGGTTCAATGGACAGTGGGCTTTCGCTCTATGGGACCGCCGGATCCAACGATTACTACTGTCGCGAGATCGCTTCGGCGTTCGTCCGCTCTACTACACGGCGGCCGGAAACCGCTTTTTATTTGCTTCCGAGGCCAAAGCGCTCTTCGAGTATCCGGAGGTCGAGCGGCGCATCGACATCAAGGCCCTCGTCCAGATCTTCACATTCTGGGTACCGCTCGCGCCGCGGACGATCTTCCATGGAATCCAGGAAATACCGCCCGGCCATTCGGTGACCGTCGATAAAGGCGGGATGCGTTCGTACCGGCATTGGACGCCGCACTACACGGAAAATACCGCCCTCAACGGCGATTCCGGTGCGCAACTCCTGGAACTGTTGAAGAGCGCCGTGGAGCAGAGGCTGCGCTCCGATGTCCCGGTCGGCGCATATTTGAGCGGCGGGCTGGATTCCACGCTGACTGCGGCCCTGATTCGCAGAACCGCCACCGCGCCACTCAAGACGTTTTCGGTGCAGTTTGACGATCCAGAATTCGACGAGACGCCATACCAGCGGGAGGCGGTCGCATTTCTTGGGACCGAGCACGAGGAGATCCGCTGCACGTCCGCGGATATCGGCCGCGTTTTCCCCGAGGTAATCCGCCACACCGAGCGCCCCATTCTTCGGACAGCACCAGCGCCGCTGTTTCTTCTGTCGAAGTTAGTTCACGACCGCGGCTATAAGGTTGTGCTGACCGGCGAAGGGGCGGACGAGGTATTCGCCGGTTACGACATCTTTAAGGAAGCCAAACTGCGCGACTTTTGCGCACGGCATCCCGAGTCGCATCTGCGACCGCTGCTCTATCGGAGGCTGTATCCATATCTGCCAGGGCTTCGAGCACAGAGCGATGCTTATCGCCAGGCATTCTTTCAGACCGGCGAAGACGCGCTTTTCGGGTCGCACATATCGCGCTGGCGCATGACTTCGAAACTGAGACTGTTTCTCTCGGAAAGCATCCGCCAAGAGTTACGAGACTACGATCCTTATGACGATCTTCGAGGACAACTGCCGACCGAGTTCCCGGAATGGAATTGGCTTAACCGCGCCCAACACCTCGAAATGACATACCTGTTGCCGGGGTACATTCTATCGTCGCAGGGCGACCGCGTCGCGATGGCGCACTCGGTTGAAGGTCGTTTTCCTTTTCTGGACCATCGCGTGGCGGAATTCGCTTCACGGCTTCCGTCCCATCTCAAAATCCGGGCGCTTCGGGAAAAGTACCTCCTCAAGACCTGCGCCCGCGGTCTCGTGCCTGAAAGCATACGTAGACGTCCGAAACAGCCTTATCGGGCACCTGAGGCAGCGGCGCTGACAGGTACCGAGTACGTCCCTGAACTGCTATCGCAGGATTGTATCCACAAAGGCGGCCTGTTTAACGCCGCGGCCGTTGAGCGTTTGACGTCGAAAACGCTCACTGGGATAGGAGACAACATGGCCTTCGTCGGCATTCTTTCAACTCAGATTCTGATCGATCAATTCATTCACCATGCAAACCACAATTCGTGAGTTCATCGTTGACAATTTCCTCTTCGGTCAGCCGGACGGCTTGACAGACAGCGATTCCCTGCTCGAGAAGGGCGTCGTTGACTCAACCGGAGTACTGGAGTTGATTAACTTCGTCGAGAAGCTGTATGGCTTCAAGGTCGCAGATGAAGAGATCATCCCTGACAACTTCGACTCGATCAATCGGATAACGGAATACGTGGGGAGAAAGCATCTGTGCTAGTTCATGAATTCCTGGAACGAAGCGCGGCACAATTGCCTGCGAAGACAGCGCTCGTGTGCGGCGAGCAGCGGCTGACGTATGCCGAAGTTGATGAGCGCGCGAGCCGGCTCGCACAATCGCTGGCCAGCGGCGGAATCGAGCGCGGCGATCGGGTGGCCGTATTGCTGGAAAGCAGTATCGAGGCGGCCGTATCGATATTCGCCATTCTCAAAGTCGGCGCCGTGTTCGCGGTGCTGCATCCCAGCACGAAATCTGACAAGCTGCGTTACATCCTGAACAACTGCCGTGCGAAGGGGCTAATCACCTTGGGTGAGCCGGTCGACACGCCACATTTGAGAGGCGTCTGGACTGGCTCAGAAAGTAGTAGTTCTCCCACGCGAATCGCACCTCCGACGATAGATGCCGATCTGGCGGCGCTCATCTACACATCAGGCTCAACAGGCAGGCCGAAAGGCGTCATGATGACGCACCTGAACATTGTTAGCGCGGCGACTTCGATTACGACCTACCTTGAGAACGCACCCGACGATGTCATCCTGAATGCCCTGCCGCTGTCGTTCGACTACGGGCTCTACCAGGTGCTGATGGCGTTCCTGATGGGCGCCACGCTGGTGCTCCTTCGCTCCTTTGCCTATCCATATGTCGCGATCGAGACTTTGATTCGTGAGAAGGTCACCGGATTCCCAATTGTGCCGGCCATGGCTGCGATGTTGCTCGAAATGGATCTCGCGAAGTATGAATTCCCGTCGTTGCGATACCTGTCGAGCACTGGAGCCGTGCTGCCGCCGGCACACATAGCGGGTCTGCGACGCGCTTTTCCCAAAGCCAAGATCTACTCGATGTACGGCCTGACCGAATGCAAGCGCGTATCCTACCTCCCGCCGGAGCAATTGGACATCCGGCCAGGTTCGGTCGGTAAGGGCATGCCCAACGAAGAGGTTTACCTGGTAAACGAAACGGGCGAGCGCCTCGGACCGGGCCAGGTCGGGCAGCTTGTGGTGCGCGGTTCGCACGTGATGAAGGGCTATTGGGAGCTTCCCGCCGAAACTGACGCCGTCCTCAAGCCAGGGCCGGCGCCGGGCGAAAGAGTCCTGTACACGGGCGATCTGTTCCGCATGGACGACGAAGGTTATCTGTACTTCGTCGGCCGCAACGACGACATGCTGAAGGTCGGAGGCTATCGGGTCAGCCCACGGGAGATTGAAGAGGTCCTGCACGAGATGCCCGGGATAGCGGAAGCGGTCGTGATCGGCGTTCCCGACCCGGTGCTCGGTCAAGCCATTCAGGCCGTCATCCGGTCCAAAGACGGCGCGCAACTTACGGCGCGAGAAGTGCAGCGATTTTGTGCCCGCCATCTCGAAGACTATATGATTCCCAAGTCCGTTGAATTTCGCGAGATGTTACCGAAGACGTCGAGCGGCAAACTCGCCCGCCGGGAACTTGCCCCCACGCTCCAGATCGACCCAGCGGCAACTTCTGCACGGATCCAGGAAGCCATTCGCAGGCAAGTTCTTTGCGACCTGCGCCGCAAGGGTGTCGTGATCGGGCTTTCGGGAGGCGTGGACAGCAGCGTGGTGGCCGCGCTCGCGGTTCGTGCTCTCGGCAAAGACCGTGTACTCGGCTTGTTCATGCCCGAGCGCGACAGTTCAGCGGACAGCTTGCGCCTTTCACATCTATTGGCCGAGAGCCTGGATATCGATACCCGCCTCGAAAACATCGGACCAATTCTCGAGGCCGCCGGGTGCTACGAACGTCGCGACCAGGCGATCCGCACGGTACTGCCGGATTATGGCCCAGGATGGCGCTCGAAGATCGTGCTCCCGGATATGATGAACGGCGCGAGATACGCGATTTACTCGGTCGTAGCCGAAGGTCCTCATGGCGAGCAGCGCCGGGCACGGCTCACCGCCGAAGCGTACCTCGAGATTGTCGCTGCAACCAACTTCAAACAACGCACGCGCAAGATGATCGAGTACTACTGGGCGGACCGGCTGCGCTATGCGGTGGCCGGCACTCCGAATCGACTGGAATATGACTTGGGCTTCTTCGTCAAGAACGGAGATGGTGCGGCCGATCTCAAACCGATCGCGCATCTATACAAGACCCAAGTCTACGAATTAGCCCAATACCTGGGGATCCCTGACGAGATCAGCCGGCGGCAACCGACGACGGAGACCTACTCCCTGCCGCAATCACAGGAGGAATTCTACTTCTGCGCCCCACTCTCGCTGATGGACCAATGCCTTTGGGGGCGCGACCGCAGCACACCACCTGAGCAAGTGGCGCAAGCATCCGGGATGGCGGCTGCACAGGTCGAGCGGCTTTATCAACTCATCGACGCTCAACGAAAAGCAGCGCAGTATCTGCATGCACCACCGCTGTTGGCATCATGATCGAGATTCGGACATTGAGCGATGGTTTGGCGCCTTCCGTTCGCGCGTTCAATGAGCGCGTGAGTACGCGCGGCGTCACGCCATTTCCCGAGGAGCCCGTGTCTCAATGGCTGCCGAAACGCCTGGGTTGCGCTATCTATGAAGAACCATTCGTAGCGATCGAAGACGGGCAGGTACGCGGCGGATACATTTTGATCCAGCAGGAAGCCAGCATCGGAGGCCAGATAACTTCGATTGGAGGACTCCGTCTGCCCATTTCCGAGGCGCTGGTCAACCCGAAATACGGTCTGCTGCCCGCTCGTCTTGTGCTGGATGCGCAGCGCCGACAGCCGCTGCTCTTCGGCATGGGGATGGGTGGCGAACAAACGCCAGTAGCTCGCCTCCTGGGCGGACTGAAGTTCCAATTGCGCCGGGTGCCGTTCTATTTCAAGATCAACCATGCAGCGCGGTTCCTAACGGGATCGACCATTCTAAAGCCATGGCTCGCGAGATTGCTGCTTTACTCGGGTGTGGGATGGGCTGGGACTCACGCCCTCTCATTCTCGCTTGCGAAACCCCACGGCGCGGTGCGTAAAGTCATCGCCCGCGAAATTGGCGCGTTCGACGATTGGGCTGACCGGCTATGGGAGGCCAACCACGCACAATACAGTTTCGTGGCGGTACGCAACAGCAGCACTCTGAACGCGCTTTACCCGCCAGCGGACAAGCGTTTCATCCGCCTTCAGGTGAAACATGGCAGACGGATCGCTGGATGGGCGTTGCTCCTCGACTTACACCTGACAGACCACCCGCGCTTCGGCAATCTCCGCGCGGGTCAGATCGTCGATTGCTTTGCCGCTCCGGACGACGCCCAGCATGTTATTCGAGCCGCATCGCAATACCTCGAGAATCGCGGAGTCGATTTCGTGCGGTCGCACCAAAGCCATCCTTCGTGGCGCCGGGCCTTGCAGTTGTCTGGTTTTTTTCCAGGAAGATCGTATTTCCTCTTTGGCGCGTCCCCTGCTCTAGGGAGTCTGTTGGCCCGGGTTGACCCGAACAATTCCGGAGTCCACCTTAATCGTGGAGACGGTGATGGGCCTCTTTATCTTCCCCGAAAAGGCATCCCCGCCGAGCGATATCCGGCAACGGTATAGATTCAAGGGCCGCCTCAGTACTTTCGTATGAGAACTATTCTAAAAAAGTACTCTTGCCCCCATGTCCATGAAGTGCCTATCGCGCGTATACTGATAGCCGGATCGTCATAAACCCAACAGACGTCCGCTTCGCATATGGGTGCCTTACGTCGCAAACCGTGGGACCACCCGCTGTTGGCGGGCTCACGGCGCAAGATTCTGCTGACGAACCTCGAAGAGTCACTCGCCAGCGAAATTGAATTTTTCGCGGAACGGGAAGGATTCCGTCCGCTTTACTGCTGCACAACGGATGCTCTTTCGCTCCTTTCCCAGGACCAGATCGCGGCCGTCGTCGTCGGATTGCGGGCCAACAAGACCGGCGGCGGCATCGAATTGCTGCGATCCATACGGCGAGTTCATCCGAGCCTCTGTATTCTTGCCATCGCGAATGCCAGTTCGGAGGAATTGGCGTTGGCGGCGTTTCGTGCCGGTGCCACGGATTACCTCCCCCACCCGGCATCCATCGAAGAATTGGCTGAGTTATTGGACCGTCATACGCCCCGCGTTTCGCTTCAGGACAGCACTAACGTCCTGGTGGGCGACAGTGACGACTTGAGGGCCGTCCGCATTTACATCCACAAAGTTGCCGCCACGGACAGCAACGTCCTCGTTACCGGTGAGACCGGAACGGGTAAGGAACTCGTGGCGGGATTGATCCATCAGAACAGTGGGAGGCGAGAGCAGCCGTTCGTTTGCGTTAACTGCGCAGGAATTCCCGATACGCTGCTCGAAAGCGAGCTTTTCGGTTACGAACGCGGCGCATTCACAGGCGCCCATCTCTCCACGCCCGGGAAAATTGAAGCCGGCAACGGCGGCACCGTATTTTTCGACGAGATAGGCGAACTCAGTCCGTACGGTCAAGTCCGGCTGCTGCGCGTCATTGAGGAGAAGAAACTCCATCGTCTGGGTGGACGAAAGCCGATTTCATTGAACATCCGCATTGTCGCTGCGACGAACCGCGATTTGGACACGCTCGCAGGAGACCAGACGTTCCGGCGCGACCTGTATTTCCGCCTCAATATCGCTCGAATCCATTTGACGCCTTTGCGCGAACGGAAACTGGACATTCCGCAGCTCATTGATCATTACATCGCCGAGTTCAATCGCCAGTTTCACGCGCAAGTGCAGGGAATGGATAACGACGTTGTGGAGCATCTGCTCGCGTACCAATGGCCGGGCAACGTTCGCGAGTTACGCAACCTCTTAGAGGGCGTGTTTGTCACTCAACCGTCGGAAATAATTACGTTCTCGGATCTGCCGGACTGGTTCCGCAACCAGCATCCGCGTGCGTCGCCGGATCTGAGCGAGTCCGATCGTTTACTGTCAGCACTCCATGCCAGTAATTGGAACAAAAGCGAGGCAGCCGAGAGGCTTAACTGCTCGCGCATGACGATTTATCGGAAGATAGCAAAATATAGGCTGGGTACGGCGATTGGGTAGCCTGAAGGTTCCGTCGCAGCTCGCGTAATCACATACTCACGACATAAAAAGCAAGATCCGGCGTGGTGCGGCAAGTGAAGGTAGGAAGCACGGCACAGGGAGTTAGGGCGAACCCTTTCTCCGACTCGACGACGATCCACCCCGGAGGGCGGGCAAGGTGTCAATTCGAAGGCTAGCGCGTTACACGGCAACTTGAAAAACCCGACTAATCTCCGGAAGCTCTTAGTTCGCAGTCTTTTTGGGAACGCGATAGTTGCGGCAACATCAACGGGTCGCCGCCAGGTGGCATAGCAGTGCAGGGATTTTTCGCTGACACCAACTGAGCGTTGCCGATCGAGTGAGTTGGGTGGTTATGCTCGATGCGTGGAGTAGGGCGGACGTGGAATTGTTTCGCGCGCGACGATGGGGGCAGACTCAATAAGGTCTTATCCTGATATCGGAGGCGACTCTCTTGATCGGGGAGGTGATCGCACCAAGTCATCGCCGAAGCTTATGAGGAAGCGCCTATCGACCCTGCGACGGCTTGCCCGTCCTGAAGAAGACCATGGGCGATGAGAAAATCGATGAGGCCTGCCTCTCATCACCACGTAAGCCCAACGGCCTTTCTCATGGCATCTTCGAATGCCTGATCGTCGAGGCTTCTTCGCAAGCTCAAAATCATCTCAGCGTCCTGGCCGACCGGTACGCGGAGCGGTGTCGCGGGGTCTTCGATTGCACTGGCGATGGCCAATGCGACAACTTCGGGTCCGGTTCCACCAGATGGGCCTGTCATTTTGGTATTGGCTCCAGCCCACTGCTCCCACAGTCCGGCGTATTCCGCTGGTCCTTTATGGGGCTCGATCGCTTTGATGCCGGTAGCGATGGTTCCGGGCTCGATCAATACACTGCGTATTCCAAAGTGACGCATTTCCAGGTGCAGTGACTCCGTCACGGCTTCGAGCGCGAACTTGGAGGCGCTGTACGCTGCTCCGAGCGGCGAGGAGATTCGGCCGTTCACACTCGACACATTCACGATGACGCCGGAACCGCGCTTTCGCCAGGCGGGCAAGACCGCCTGGATTACGCGCAGCGCGCCGAGCGCGTTTGTCTCGAACATTTGCCGGAAACGATCAAGTGGATAGCCTTCCACCGGCCCTCCGCCGAATATACCTGCGTTGTTGACGATTGCATCGAGCGGACCAACTTCTTCAAGGCACCGCGCCACGGAGTCGTCGCTGGTGACATCAAGCACATGTGCCTGGATGCCTTCCGATCCACTCAACGCGGATACGTCGGTGGCGACGACTGAATGCCCTCGGTTGGCAAGTACCTGCGCCGTTGCCATCCCTATGCCGCGTGCCGCGCCCGTAATCAAAACCCTTAGCGTCTTTGACATTCGGAAGTACTCTTGCGTGTCGTAGTTAGTCTTCTACGGTTTGTTCGCCAGCCACCGCACAAATCTACCATATGGATCAACCTCGGCCACCTCTCGCCGTACACCTCTGGGCCACAGACGGTGGCTCCCTTTTTCCTCGGAAGAGGTAGCGGTCGAGCGGCGTTCGATGTAAGGCGCGCTGTTCTGGGGACTTTCTTGGCCAGGCGGACACGGCTGTGGGGCAACATGGCGGGTCGCGCGTTTTTCGTTAAGTTAGCCGCACTCGGCTGAACCGAGAGGTGGCCCAGATTCGACGTAAGCTTCGGCAAATACCGTGCCGACGGTATCCGCCTGTTGGCTTCCCATTGGCCGAGCGCGGCCGGTGTAACACCAATGCTCTCAGCTAGTTCCGCTTGCGTCATATGCTTGTCAAGGCGGCAGGCGCGGATCTGATCGCCGATGGTCCGCATCACCGGTGGCATCCTCGGATCTGTTAGCCGCACTACTCTTTGAATAAAACAACAGCTATCTGCACGGGTTTGCGTGCAGACTCTGAACATGGATCAACTCGGCCGCGCCCGGACGCGTCCAAAGAAGTGTGAACTAGCCGATTTGTTATCTGCACCTGTTCAGGTGAATGCCCAGCTAAAATCCCAGAGCGCCAAGCCGGTCCGAGATGCGTCCACAGAGGGGCCACAGATATATGAGCGAATAGTCAGTCGTGGCGAGCATTTTCCGCAAGTCAGTACGACGCAGGTCTTTGGGAGATAGCGGGCGATCTTGTAGGCGCGACCATCGTAGTTCGAGAATGCCCGTCCGAATGTGAAAGTTCGAAACGTATGCCACGACGGAGAGCCAACTTCGGTCTCCACTGAAAACCTAAGCCTTTCGATCTTCCCCGCGTTACCTTGTTCCGGCGTCAGAGTATTCATCATATGCTCAACGACGTCCGGTTCGCGCTTCGGCGCTTGGTCGCCGCGAAAGGGTTCACGATCACGGCCCTGCTGACGTTGGCCCTCGGGATCGGTGCCAATACGGGCATCTTTACGTTAGTGAATGCCCTGATGCTGAAAACTCTTCCTGTGGCCGATCCGCAGAGCATTGTGCGCGTGGGAGGCGGGGACAACTGTTGTGTCCTGGGAGGCTTTCAAGGCAACTTCTCGATCTACTCCTACGATCTTTACCAATACCTGAAGAGAAACACCCCCGAGTTTGAAGACATGTCAGCTTTTCAGGGTGGTTTGGACCGGGCGGGCGTTCGGCGCGCGGGAGCGGAGGCGGCCGAGCCGTTCGTTGACCAGTTCGTCTCCGGGAACTACTTCACCCTTTTCGGTTTGCGCCCGTTCGCCGGCCGACTAATCGTCCCGGCCGACGATGTGCGCGGTGCTGCGCCGGTCGCGGTGATGAGCTATCGCGCCTGGCAGCAGCACTACGGAGGCGACCCGTCGGTGATTGGGTCCGCGTTCACGATCGAGGGCGCTCAATTTACGATTATCGGCGTCACGCCGCCGGGTTTCTTTGGAGCTGCACTGCGCCCCGATCCGCCAGACTTCTGGATGCCGCTCGCTGCCGAACCTGCCACCCACGGCAAACGATCCCTGCTCGATGAAAAGACCGCCCATTGGCTATACGCTTTTGCGCGCCTCAAACCGGGAATGGAGCAGGCCGCCGTAGAGGCCAAGCTCACAGCCGAGCTAAAGCAGTGGCTTGCGACGAATGAACCGTCAGCCTCTGGCGCCAACCGCCAGAATATCGACAAACAGCACATCTCACTCGTGCCGGGAGGCGCCGGGCTGGCCGAGATGCGTGACAACTACCGCGCCGATCTTCGACTGCTGATGGGGATCACCGGATTGGTCCTTCTGATCGCGTGCGCCAACCTGGCCAATCTGCAACTGGCGCGCGGAACCGCCTCGGCGGGACAGACCGCCATCCGCGCGGCTCTAGGTGCTCCGCGGTCTCGTCTTATCCGACAGGTCCTCATCGAAAGCACCATCCTGTCGGTCAGTGGCGGTGCATTGGGGTTGCTGGTGGCATTTGAGACGTCGGACCTGCTCCTCCAGCTAGCATTTCGGGGTGCCCAGTTTGTCCCCATCCACGCAACTCCGTCCCTGCCGGTCCTGGGATTCGCACTGCTCCTCTCCGTCCTCACGGGCGCAGGGTTCGGGCTGGCTCCGGCCTGGTCAGCATCGCGGGCCGACCCTGCGATGGCTCTGCGTGGCGCGGGTCGTAACTCGAGCGGGCGCTCTTCGTCGCCGCAGAAAGTGCTGGTTGTACTGCAGGCAGCCCTTTCTCTGGTGCTGCTGGCGGGCGCCGGCCTGATGACCCAGACCCTACGCAACCTTACTCGTCAGCAATGGGGCTTCCAGATTGAAGGCACGGTGGTGGTGGATGTCAACGCCGGCTTCGGCGGCTACGGTCCGGAGAAACTCACGGCCGTATACTCTCAGGTCGACCGCGAACTGAGGCAGATCCCTGAGGTCCGACAGGTGGCGCTCGCTCTGTACAGTCCCATGTCGGGCAACAACTGGCAGATGGGTGCGACCATCGAGGAACGACCGCAGCAGCAGATATCGCCGTCATGGGATCGTGTTAGCGGCACGTTTTTCGAAACCATAGGAGCGCGGATCGTGCGCGGCCGGACCTTCGATGAGCGCGATACGAGCGATTCGACCCACGTCGCCGTCATTAACGAGACCTTCGCGAAGAACTACTTCCCCGATGAGGATCCGATCGGCAAGCGGTTCGGCCTCGGCGGCTTCTCCCACCGCGCCGATTACGACATCATCGGGGTCGTGAACACCATCCGGTTTCGCGATCCGCGCGGGCCTGGGCGACCCATGTTCTTCGTGCCGATGCTGCAGATGCGGAAGGACGAGTGGAACGACACCACGCTTGCGCGTTCTAACGTAATCGGAAGTGTCCTGCTGCGGGTCGGGGGCAGATCTTCGGGTTTGGGGCCGCGCATCCAGCGGACGCTCGGCAAGATCGATCCGAACCTGACCGTTCTGAGTGTCTCACCAGTCAGTGAGCATCTCAGTCGGCTTGTGGCGCACGAACGGCTGATCGGTACGCTGGCGGTAATCTTTGGCGCATTGGCGTTGTTGCTGGCTTCGGTGGGGCTGTACGGCATCACGAGTTATTCGGTGGCGCGGCGCACCAGCGAGATTGGCGTGCGGACGGCCCTCGGAGCTACTCCTGGTGAAGTGATACTTCTGATCCTGAAAGACGCGCTGGCGCAGGCAGGGATGGGGGTAGCCTTAGGGATTCCAGCGGCACTGGCGGCGGGGCGGATGTTGGCCGGACAGCTCTACGGCGTGAAGAATTGGGATCCGCTGATTCTGGGGTCATCAGCGGTCGTACTGGGCGTCTGTGCTGCAGTGGCAGGAGTGATTCCGGCGGCTCGCGCAAGCAGTGTGGACGCGGTGCAGGCGCTGCGAACCGACGCCTAACCCGGTCGACTCAGCGCGATAGAAATCGCGTGAGGACGAGTTCCGACCGGAGATCTGATTGTCTGCAAGGGTCTCCCAGCTCCCAGCTACCGAAGGAAACACGGTATTCCGGCAGCCAAGTCTCGGGCCGCGTGCCGCCAACGTGAAGCCACGACAGCAGCCGGCGTTGCCGCTGGTTGCCATTAGAACTGAAATCGGCGTCGTAGAGTCAAACAGTTACCGCTGGATGCCGCTTAATGCCATGTAGGGTACCGGGTTCAAATCCCGGCGGCCCGACTCGCCAAGATCATCGCGACGAGAGCCATCGAAGAATCCGAATTCTGTGTTTTATGGATCAAGCCTCCGAGACAACTATGGCGCCAGGACCGTTTGGAGTCCTTCCCGAATCCTTTCACTTTTCCTTCAAAGAGCCCTCCGAGTTCACGCACGTGGAGCGAGTCGCGAGACTGATTGCCGGCGCTTCGAAAACAGCGCTTGACAATACTACGGAATGCGTAGTAGCATTGCCGGGAAGCGTAGGAGAATGAGCCAGACGCGACTTACCAAGGCAGAGACACGTGTCCTGGAGCAATATTGGAAGCTCGGCACGTGTTCGGTCCGTGAGATTCTCGATAGTTTACCGGAAGAGGAGCGCGTCGCGTACACCACTGTTCAGACGCTGGTGTATCGTTTAGAGCAGAAAGGCGCTCTGCGCAAGGTGAAGAAGATTGGCAATGCCCAATTGTTTGAGCCGATCATCGACCAGCGCGAGTTCCGAAGCGGACTCATGCATGACTTGCTGGGATTGTTTGGCGGGTCGCCGCGTTTGCTGGTGTCCAATCTTCTCGAAACCGGGGCGCTGAGCTTGAAGGATCTGAAGGACCTCCAGAACGCGGCACAGAATAGCAAAGCCAGCCGTGGCCGCGGGGGAAAGAACCGTGGTTGAACACCTCGCGCCGGTACTTTACTACTGCGGCGTTCATCTACTCTATGCCTCGATGGTGTGGAGCGCGGCGTGGATTCTTACCTCTATCCCGTGTGGAAGCGCCACCACGAAGTATTGGATCTGGCTAACCACTTCCCTCAATTTCGTTTTGCCGTCGGGGGCGCTGTTCGACAAGTTTTTCGCGCCACATCTCTCATTCGCTAAACCGCTCGCGTTCATAGGTGATGTCGGTCTCGATGTCGCTGAAAATCACAGCGTGGCGCTCGCTCTGGTATCCGTGTGGCTGCTAGGCTCGAGTTTGACGGCAACGCGGCTGTATCTTCGCCTGCGGAACGAACGGCGTGACTTGCGCCAGAGTGCAGGGCATCTAGAGATGCGAGGGTTTGTTGCGCACGGGATACCGGTAACGTTCGGAAGATCGCAGGCGCCAGTGGTCAGCGGGGTTCTGCGCCCGAGAATCTCGCTTCCGGGCGGCATCGATGAATTGCTGAGCGAGCACGAACTGAACGCTGTTCTGCTCCACGAGGTGGCACACGCAAAAAGACGGGACAACCTAATCCGGCTCGTTCATGAAATTGTGCTTTGTATGCTGTGGTTTCATCCGATGGTTTGGATTACCAGTGCTCGCATCTCGTTGTACCGGGAGCTCTCGTGTGATGAGGCGGTGATTCAACAGTCCCAGGGCGGTGACCTGATTTCAGCGCTATCTAAACTAGCGAGCCCGGAACAGCCGCTGCTGCTCGAAGCCACAGCATCTTCGTTCTTGAGCGCTCGGCTGGCTCGGCTGGTTTCGGATCAGCCTCAACGAACATGGGGTTTAGCGAGCGCGCTAGTTAGTGCAGTTTTCAGCGCTGCACTCGTGTGTGGCGTTTTGTCGACCGTCGCGCACACCGCGTGCTGTTTCATCCACAAGCACTAAGTTCGCGCTCGAAAACAAGATCAAAAACTCGAAAACAGATCAAGAAAGGAGTTAATGCACAAATGAATCAGTTTGCACGTGCACTGTGTGCGTTCACGCTCGTCGCCGGCTTCGGAATCGGCGTTCACAGTCAAACCCAGACAAAGAACCAACCTCCGAGACCGGCCCGGTCTCGCTCTGATGAGATGTTGGACAGGTGGAACGACATCGGGAACAAACTCGTCACCATGGCTCAGGACTTCCCTGAAGACAAATACGATTTTAAGCTGCAGAAGGACGAGCGCACGTTTGCCCTCAATCTTCTCCATGCTGCCGCACTGGATTTTGTCCTGATGCGGTGGATTTCGGGATCGAATCTCGGCCCCGATTTCGGCGATGGTGACAATCCTTCGCGTGACGCGTTCAAGACCAAGGCCGACGTGGTCAAGTTCGTGCAAGAGGCCATTGCCGACGGTGCGAGGGTGATTCAACAACAGGGCGACGCCGGCTTAGACAAGACAACAGCATTCGGCAAGAGGATGACCCACAACTCCACCATCTGGACATTTGCCATCGAGCACAGCGGTGAGCATTATGGCCAGCTTGTGGTCTACTATCGCGCGAACAACCTTGTGCCACCGGACTCGCGGAAATGAGTTTCACCGGAAAGTGGGTAGACGGCGGCCCGCCGTACCCCGCAAAAACGACAAGGCGGCGAAACCACTCACGTGTCTCGCCGCCTCGATGAAACAGCTGAGCTAAGCTTACTTGCCTTCCGTGATGCCGCCAGCCGCGCCGGGTTGCTTCGCAGCCTTCATCTTCTTGGTCTCGATCGCCTTCTGGACCCAGCCGTCGGCCACCTTGCTGTCCGGTTCGTACTGGTCCTTCGTATCATCGAGATCGACCTTCTCACGGATGAGCAGGTTCATGTAAGCCATGGCATCGTCGTAGTCCTTGTCGATATCAAGAGCATGTTGCAGGTTTTTGACGCCGTCATCGACCATCGCGATGTATTTGTCCTTCAGCTCAGCCCAGACCTTTTTGTCCTTCAGCGGGCCCGGATCTTCCGGCTTCATGCCCATGTTCGCGCGAGCTGTCATGAGGTTGCCTGACGGCTTGGCCGACAGGACAGACACGCCCGTCGTCTCGACACTGAATTCTCCTGAAGGTAGGTGGCCAACGCGGCGATCGTGCCGGTAGGGACAAATGGGGCGATTAGCGTGTTTGTGACCAACTCGACGGACTTGATCCTTGATATAAATGGGTACTTTGCGCCGTGAGTTCTGCTGGGTTGGCGCCGCTCGATCAGCACCTCCGGTGCGGAACGGGAAGCGCCTATGATACGGTAACCAAGGACGCGCCGTTCGCGCCGTGAAACTCTGCGTCTCCTTCGCAAAAGTTAAGCTACGAAAGGAGCAACCGGACCCGATCTGCGTTTATAAGGAAGCCAAGTGTGTCCTGGATACCCGATTTAGCGCCGTGCAAGTACTTCGCCGAAATGGACCGCCTGATTGCTGTCGGGTGGCTTGAGTCCGGACATGATTACCCGACAGGAGAAGTCCCTGCGGAGATAGTTCGCCAACTCATTATCCTGCTCGTTGCGCCGTGGCAGCCTGTGATTCTTCCGGGCTATCACAATTGCTCTCTCTGCCCCGACTACGTTGATCAAATTGCGTGTTTACCCTCGACTCCTGCGGCACCAGCACTATTGGATCACGATGGGTGCCCGAAACGTCTTCATTCCTGGCGACGGTGTCATTTACGCATCGCCCTCATTGATCCTGCATTACATCCTGAGTCACCGATATACTCCGCCCTTACCATTTCAGGATGCAGTCCTTCGTTGTCCCCACATGTGGTCGAGGGAGTATTTTGAGGCCATGGACGAGATCGCGGGGGAATGGTGGTGGACATTTGATCGTTTGCCATGCGATTTCGATTGGGTCGGTTTTGAAAAACAGTTCAATGAATTACGCGAATCGAGGAAGGACGAGGTACCGCGGGCAACCGATCAGACGCATTGCATCACGATTCCGTTGAAGAAAATATCAGATTGTTTCTACGGCGGTGAGGTTTCGGACCTGCGCTGCCTGGGACCCTCACGCTGGATCATGGGCATCCACACCAGCCAGTTGGTAGAAGACATCGCAGCCGTGACGCCCAGGACGGTGAGAATATGCTCCCAGCGGTTCGTTGCACCGCTAGTGAAGAGGAACCTGCCGGGGCTGGCGCTGAACCATCTTGAGATAACGCCCGTCGGTGTCCCCGCCAAAACCGGATTTGAATACTTCGATATTCGCCGCGTCGGACCTTGTTGGGACCATATCCTGGAGACCCGACAGGTGGGTGTGTATATTCCTTCTGAATTGCCCGACCCAATCGTGGATATTCTCGTGATATTCACCGGCAGGCCGTGAATCGCCGCATCTGTGATCAGACCCTGACAGGTCCGCGCACTACGCGTCGGCATGCCGCTATGCATTTAGCCGAAGCCATTGCACGGCGATTTGGGCAGGCCAGTGTCCGGGCAGCAACCAGGCGGACGCCATCGAAGCACTCACTTCTACTTGGCTACGGCTTCCCAATGATTGCGGATTCAATTCCGCGATCGCCCGTTCCGACCCTCGTCCCCGAATGAAGCCAAGGGGATACGCTTCGGGCGCCGTCGTCACTATATGATAAGGGCATGGATCGTTGCCCGGTCACTCCACGCCAGGTGCTTGCCTAAGCTCGAACCTGCCTCCAGTTCCGAGAGCATTCGCTGTCACTGACACGAAAAAAATCAGAACGCCCCCGCTGCGGTTGTTGAGGGTTTTCGTTTACCGGGCTAGCGTGCTTTCAGTGCGCTAAGGAGGGCCAATGGCCGACAAGTCGTACGCGAGGTTCAAGAAGAAATATGTCGTTTCTTCACCAAAGAAGTCGTTCTATGGATGTTTCAAGGAGAGCTTGGAATCGCTCGGGCTTCCGGCTCCCGACAGCCTCTTCAAGACTTCTCAGGAGGCTCTCAAGGTAATCGCCGCAATTGCGGCGGCGGTCGCAAAATTAGGAACCAAGGTCACGATCGGCGAGGTGATCGGCGCTGGCACACCAGCGGAAGGATTGATCGCCGCCGCGGGCGTGTCGACGGCCTTTTACCTTGGGGCTTGCATCGGAGCGTTGCTCTATGCCCACGAGAACGCATACGGCACGACAGCAATCTTGCGAGACATCAAGGACGAATTGAACGCGCTCAAGCGTTACCGGGAGGGCGTTAATGAAGGTTGAGCGCAAGGCATTTCTGTGCGGGATTGAGATTCCACCGGAACTCGGCGACAAGATGCAGAGCGACGTCGCCTTAGGACGGCAATTGGCCGGTTTGTATTGCTCAGTTGCGGGCGTCAGTCATTGAGGGTCCGGAGAGATGGGGTTTCTTAGCCGTACGCTGAGAGGTCCCAACACGGGGCTCAACTGACGCCACATTTGGTGGGTCGCCGACCGTGTCCAAGAGTGACGAAATCTCATCACGGAGTATCCGGCGTTCAATGGAAACGCCGATATTGTCATCCTGCTCACTCAACCGGCGCTCGTCGATGAGGTCGAGAATCTGCTTCCTAACTGCCAAACGAAGGCCGAGTGTCGGCATGGCCACTCCTTGTTTATTGGATGACTGAAACTTGTAATTCTAATGCAATGAGCGCCTCATTGCCAGCTTTCTCACATTGGCTGATTCGAGAATCCCAGGGCGAATACTAAGTCGTCGTCGGGGTCCAGCCCCCTTCGTGGTACACCAACGACCCTCAGTCGACGCTGAAGTGTTGAATGTTTCAACAGTCGCGCTACTCTTCAACGAACATCGAAATCCGTTGACACTGGTATTTTCACTGGGTATAGTTGTACCAATCCAGATTAGTCCGGATTTGCTCTCGCGACGCTCAAGGTAATGCCAGTGTACAGCGAACTACCGAAGCAAATTGAGGTCGCGGCGATCCTCGCGCCATCCGATGCGGAAGCCGTTCGCAACATAGTCAAACATTCGAACTGGTCGTTGCGATGTTACGACACTCTCTACGACGCGCGCGCTAGGATTGTGGGGCACAAACCCGCCGTTTTCATTTGCAGCAATCGAATGGAGGGCGGCCATAGTTGGAAGGAACTGCTGACCGATTTCGCCACCATGTCCAATCCGCCTGAGTTAATCATTAGCTGTCATCTGGCAGACGAAAATTTATGGGCGGAGGCTTTGCACTATGGCGCGTTTGACGTGCTACAGAGTCCGTATGAACCCCATGAAGTCATATACTCCATCAGCGCAGCGTGGAGGCGGTGGAACGCAAGAGAGAGATTGGCACATTGTCGGTCAGCGACGTGGAATTGACGGAGTGGCGAGCACCTTAGCCACGTCGGCTCTGACGCGGAAGGCTTTTCCGACACCTGCGGGATGGACGCCATCCGCGCTTTACGTTTACCCAGAACACAGGGCCAATTCAGTTGGGTCCATAAAGACTTTTCCCCTGCCCCACATACGACTCATAGAAGTGCTGGTACACGACGTCGCACTTTTATTTGCAGACCTCCGGTGAATAGGATCTGGGGAGTTGATCGAGGACACCTTGGATTGTCGTGAACACCATGGCCCTCGTCGTCTGTTGCTTGCGCCAATCGAGGACCAGCTTCTCCAACACGAACTTCTCTCGTAGCGCTTCGAAATCGATTTGGCTGAGGTCGATGTAACGCGTTGCGTCGCCAACCGGCGGCATTACATATTCATCCGCCCAAATAGATTTCGTCGAGGAGCGCCTCGACCTTGCGCCAAGAACTTCGGGGATGCCCGACGGCGGAATTTCGGAGTGTATCTTGTCGGCGATCACTCGGAACACCTTGCAGGCCGGGCCCGAATTCATTAGCCGCCGTGTCCGCCAGGTTGGAGCATTTTCCGCACAACGATGCGGGAGCACCTGAACCCGTCCTCACCAGACCTCATCCGAATGACGGCAAGACGGGAATTGCCGACGAGTACGTGATCGATGATGCGACGGTACTTGGGGGGCCGTCGTTTTCCGTACCCGATTCGATGTTCGTATTCGGTTCGATGTTCAATGATGACAGTGGACCAGCGTAATAGTCAGGAACCCGAATGAACTCATCGTAGAACATTCTCTTAGAAGGGTCGCCGAAATGCACGCGAGGCTCTTTTACTCTTTTCCGGTAACATAGGCTAGCCAAATGAGAATCATAGACAGCCAGCGCCGTTCCTTCGCACCAAGTGAGTATCGCGTCCCTGTCGGAGAACCAGGACAACACCAGTTGCGCCTTACCATAGTCAACGCATACAAATCCAATGAATGCCGCGAAGACGGAAGCAAGATATACGTGCCTGAATAGACGTAAATTGAAATTTGCCTTCTGGACTTTCATCTGGCAGAACGGTTTTGCCGGAAATATACTTGGACTCGACAACCAGCGCACCGGTTTACTGCCCTATCGGCCAGTGCCCACAGCCAAAGACCAGTGCATGGATGGCAAATGCTGAGCCGCCCGGACAACTCGACGTTCAAGAACCAGGGAGATTGTATACAGTTCGTGAATACCGGGAAGTAGGGCGACCGCGTTCAAGTCCGTCCACGCATCGCTCAGTGTCTGTGCTAGGCGGGTTTCAAGCGGCCGTGAGTTCCAGCCACGCCCTGCGCCACGCGGCCACGACGCGAGGATACCTGCACCACCGGCGACCTGGGCGCCGTGCAGGGAACTGCTCGGCCACAGGGACCCGCGCACGACCTCGCACTACGCGCATGTCGTGGACATGGGGACGAAGAACCCGGCAATGTTCATTCCCGGAAAGTTGAAGTGAGCTGAGACACCTCCGGCCTGTCGGTCACAACAGGGGAGGGCAGATTGGGGCCGCGCCAGGGGCGAAGCGCAGCCTTACGCGGGCAGGGCGTCTGAAGCGGCGGAGGTATCGCCGTCGGTGTCGGAGCGGCCGGACTCTAACTCTTCCATCACCTGTTCGAACTCCGCACTGGCGTCTTCGCCCATCGTCTGGCCCATGCGTTTCATGAAGCGGCCATGGACTTCGGGGCGTTCTCGTCGACGCCGGCCAAGGCAGCATCGCCGGCGAGCCGGTCGAGCGGCGCCTCATCGCCCCGAGCGAACGCGAAGGGCGAAACCAGCCGTGTCAGCTTCGCACCGCTGCACCGCAGCAACTTACGGCGTCCGCGCCCATGCGCCGCACCCAGACGCTCACGCGCCGTTGGACGCAGCCGGGTAGTTGCGGGAAAAAGCGATTGTGGGAACACGGCTTCATGACAGCCTCCGTGCGAAACGATACCGAGAAAAGAAGCTGCGACCACGCGCGCGAAAGCAACCGTTCGAGTTCTGTGGCCCACCCTGGGCCCGCGGGCTACTGACTTGTTTGGGCCCTTTGGTCGCTTCGTATATGCCGAACGCGGTGCCCGTTCCGGCGGCGATCGCGAGGCCGGTAATAATCAGCTTGGTGTTCCGACATACCAGTCGCGACACCCCCGGTCGCGCCCGTTGTATCGATTTCCGACTGATTCCAGATTGTTCAGATCCCCGGAAAATAGGGGTTGACAATTTGGGTTGGGGGCGAATCGGGGAGAGGCGGAGCAATCGCGTGGACGATGCTCGAAAAAGTTGACAGTCAAGCGGACGAATACGAGCATTTTTCATCAGGTTCTGGGGCAATCTTTCAGTCACGATTCATCCGAATCGAGTTCAAACCGTTCGGCGCACGGAAAGATGAGGACGATTCGGAGAACTACTATGTGGAGCGCGAGTGGAGAATCTTGAATCTTAGCGCTTGTGTTGTTTGTTAAAGCTCAAAACGCCTCGATAAGCACCATGGTGAAGGCGGGTTTCAAACCCGCCGCAGGTTGCAAACCTGCCCTACATCGGTTCTACGGGAGATATCTCGTGAGATAAAAGAAAACGGGCGCGGCGAAGCACAAGGAATCGATCCGGTCGAGAACCCCGCCGTGTCCGCGCAGGATCGTCCCGAAGTCTTTGACGCCGTACCTGCGCTTGACCGCCGACATTGCCAGGCCGCCGGCAAATCCCGCGAGCGTTACGGCGACACAGACGACTGCGGCGACTGCCGGCGAAAACGGGGTCGCCCGATATAGCGCCGTTCCGACGGCCGAGGCAGTCAATACACCGCCAATCAAACCTTCCCATGTCTTCTGCGGGCTGATTCGTGGCGCGACGGGCCGACTGCCAAGCAACTTGCCCCAAACCCACTGCATCACGTCGCTAAGCTCGACCACGATGAGGAAGTAAAAGAGCAGCGTGTCATTTCGAACCGCGGGCGCATAGCTGAAGCAGTACACGCAAACCATCACGCCGAAATACAAAACGAATCGGCCACGCCATGCCACGACGAGGGCCGCGACGGGAAGCAGGAACACGAATAAGCCAAACGATCGGCCCCACAGGAGCCCGTATTGCACAGCTACAAACACCAGGCACGGCCAGAATACGCCCGAATGCGTGACCGTCACGAATTCCCGCAGCGCCAGACCGGAAAACACGGCGAACACGACCATCACGGCGATATCGCCGATCGTCAACGCGAGTGCCGTCAGACCGCACAGAACCCACCACGTGGCGATGCGCTCGTTCATGTTCGACACGGTGGCGGACGGGTGGGTGCGACGAAGAATCTGGCCGATGATCGTGGCTGCGAGCAGGGCTCCGAAGACGAAGCCCAGCAACACCGGCGAACTCATCGACGCTTCAAATCGAGGAGCGCCTGGCGTGCCCGCGAAAGAAACTCGCCGTCACCCTCGCCGCCTCGAATTCGCATCGGCGGTCCGAAGGTGACACGGCTCGCCGAGGGCGTCGGCAGAATTTCGCCCTTCGGCAGAATGCGGCTCAGATTCTCCAGGTACACAGGGACGGCTTCGATGTCCGGTCTCTGGCGGCAGAGTTCGTAAAGCCCGCGCTTGAAACGAGCGACCTCACGACCATCGCCGCGAGTCCCTTCGGGGAACAGCACGATTGAGCCACCCCGGTCGAGCTCCCTTAGCAGAGCGGAAATCGTGGATCGCGCGGCCAGCGGCGCTATCTCGTTGCGCGTAATCAACACCGAGTGGAACACACGTTTCGCGAGATACGCGCGCAAAAACGTACTCTCCCAATACTCGCGTGCGACAACCGGGCGGGTTCGCGCGCGCACCGGCTTCGGCAAGGCGGCCCACAGAACCACAAAATCGAGATGGCTGGAGTGATTGGCGAAATAAACCCGTGGTTGGGAACCCGCCGGCGCACCAATCCACCGCACCTGCGGACGGCTCGCCCACTTAGCCAGGGACGCCAGCATTCCGGCGCAAGGGTGTATCCGCGAAGGACTCACGATAATGCAGCAGAGGTCCGCTTGAGTCCAGCCTCAAACTCGCCGAGGCGCCGCATCCACACATCATCCAAAAGGGTCTGCGGAGTGACGTAGCGCACCCGCTCGACTGCTTCGTTGACCGTCTTCGCCAAATCGGCGGCGAGCAGATATGCCGCGATCACTCCGACGCTGCGCGAGTAGCCAAGCGCCCCGTGAACGTAAACAATCCCTTTCGCCGATTCTTCCTGGACGAAGCGGACCGCATCGCGCAAGTCTTCCAGCTTCGGTACGGTCAGGGGCAGCAGCTGCAGGTTCTGATACTTAACGCCAAGCAAAGGAGCGCATTCCGGAAAACCGGCGGTCAGGTCGAGCACCGCAGTCACGCCCTTATGAAGCACGTCGCGGCCTTCCTCGGACGTCAACCTCCGGCCGATCCAGACGTTCGGCGTGACCGCCGCATACGCCGCCAGACCGCGACAGTAATAATGCAATGTGATCCTGGCGATGATCATGTACGGCCCGAGGATGATCCGCGCCGCCCACGGAAGGCGGCCATCCTTCTTCCAGAAGACAACGGTTCCGAGACCGGCATACGCAAGCGCCTGGGCTGCGAGCGAAATGGTGAGCCACAGCAACAACCAGCCGTAACCCCCGACCCAATACGCCGCTGCTAGTGAGACAAGGGCTCCGATAGCGTAGCGCAGGGCAATTCTGCCGTTGAGCATGCTATAGCATACCTCGCACGGCGCGCCAATGAAACGCTGAAAATTCCATCGTCATCTAGTAGTGTTTCTACTTTCTCGAAGCCGGCGGCACGCACCAGCGAGTCCATTTCCATCTGCGGACGGCACCGCATCACCCAACGCTCGCCGTCGCGATTGTCGAGCACGCGCGCGATCATTTCGAGCTGCGGATGCCAGAGCTGGTTGGTATAGATGAGCCAGCCGCCTTCGGGAAGCGCGTCAGCGAGCCCCAGGAGAGAAGCGCTGACTTTTGCGTTGTCCGGGAAAAGCTCATACAGTCCGGAGACTATGGCAATATCCGGGGTGGGTTTGATTTCGGCAAGCGATGAGCGGTCGAACGCATCGCCGCGGGCGACGGTGACAACCGCGATCTGCATGCTCCGCGCGAGTCGCGCCGCCGCATCGACGTTCGATTGCGACCAGTCCCGGAGCGTCGCGGAAACGTTACTGAGCCTGGCGACGGTTTCGAGCACGTAGCGCCCGCCACCCGCGGCGGGGTCGAGGATATGGGCCGCCCGCCCCTCGGAGCGAACACGATCGACGGCTTTCCGCAGCAATTCCTCGATATGCCGCTTGCGAAGCCGGATGCCTCGCCAGCCGGGGCTATTGAGATAAATGCGGTCGATCATGCGGCCGAGGGGCGTGATGCCGCCTGCAGTGTCGCGATAGACATAATCCAACGACTCACCGGAATCGAAACCATAACGCCAGCCGGTTTGAATGCCGAGGCTGAGGTTGCCGATGGTCTTGAGGAATAGCCGTTGAGCGGACCAGTTGAGGGTCGCCGGCGACAACGCCGCAAGAGGGCGTCGCAGCCGCTCGTACTCGCGTTCATTGCCGACGCGTATAGAGGGCTCTGAACCGGCTGAAGCCTGTCCCGCCTCGGTTGGTGTTACACACGGGCTGATTCTTTTCCGAGCAGGCTTGAGGCTGCCTGGTGGGGCAGTTGGTGTGGCACGCAACAGGAACTCCAGAATCCTCGCGATCGGCCGCTCGCGATCGCGCTCATGCAGCAGATCGTGATAAAAGCCGCCGTACTCCTCCGATTCCTTCACCGTGGAACCCAGATCGCGAAAGAACCGGCGCTGGGGCTCGAGCTTGACGACATAATCTTTCCCCGAAGAAAGGAGCAAGGTCGGCGCCGTAATAGCGGCTGCGTCCGCCACCACCCTGGTGGAGGCGTCATGCATTTCGACCAGGAGGTTCACCGCCACCGGGCGCGAGATGAGCGGATCTTTGGCATAGCCTTCGCACTCGGCAGGGTCGTGCGTGAGCATACTCGGCCGCACGTAGCTCTTGACGAAAGCCTTCTTCCGGAATTTGAGCTGCAACCTCAGAAACGCCAGCGCGAACGGCACGTACAGCTTGACGCGAAACGCCGGGCTGGCAAGAATCAAGGCGCTGATCGGCGGAGCATAGTCGTGGACCCAGACTGCCGCGAGCACCGCGCCGATGCTATGCGCCAGCACGGCGATATTCGCTACTGGGATCCCATATTCGGCGCTGATGTGCTTCACAAAGCAGTCCGCGTCGCGAACCAGAGCGGCGAAACCCGGCGCCCAGCCTCGTTCGCCGGGCGACCGCCCGTGACCCCGCGCATCCCAGGCGAACACGGCAAAATCCCTGAGTTGCAGCCGCTCGACCAGTTCCTCGAAACGTCCCGAATGCTCATGCCCGCGATGAAACAACACCAGCGCCTTCGACGCCGGTTCTTCGGGAAGCCAGGCGCGATAAAAAAGACGCGTGCCATCCCACGTGGTGAAGAAGTGCTCACTCATTGGGGCAAGCTCTCCAAACGATTCATGATGCGGCGAACCCGCACCACGACGGTGATCAACGACCCGGCGGCAACAACAATCAACGCCGCCATCAGAACCCGGGAATCGATCAGCGCCAGCAGGCAGGCCGCGGTCATTACCGCCATCCGATGCGGCTTAGCCATAGGTCCACCGAAGTCCTGGGCCAATCCCGAGGCGCCGCCGAGAACGCGGACGTAGGCGGTCAGCACGGCAAGGAGCGCCGCAGTCCAACCCAGCTCATGCGACCACGATGGCGAGGACAGCGCGTAACCCGCAGCAACCAGAATGAGAGCGTCTGAAACACGATCGGGCAGATCGTTATAAATGTCACCCGATCGCGTTCGCCGGCCCCCTTCAATCGCGACCATCCCGTCGAGGAGGTTGCATAGGAGGCGCAGTTGAATAAACAACGCCGCGACAATATAGTGGCCTCGCACGAGACAAAACCCGGCAATTCCCGCTGCAGCTATGCTCGCCAGAGAGATTTGATTGGGCCGTAGGCCTACTATGACCAACCAATGCGCGAGCCGCGCGGCCCAGGCCGTCTCACGCGACCTGAGTGGCCGCCGAGTCCAGGTCTGTGCTGCCATTCAGTTCATTGTTCCACCATCTGGCGCAGCACGTCTGGGAAAAATGAAGACCGGGGATCGACTAAGTCAAAGTGGTCGGCGCCATCGAGGCGGACGAGCCGCGCATTTGATGATGCCTGCGCGAAAGACTCGGCAACCTCGATGGGGACAACGTCGTCCGCCGTGCCATGGATGAGCACTTGTGGGGTTGCGAATGGAAGCAGGTCCAGTGGCGCCACCTCGGGGAAGGGGGGGCCACCGAGGAATTCGGCGACCGCGTGACTGCCAATCCCTAGATCGTAAGCGCGCTGGAGATCGGCAACCCCGCCAAGAGAGATGGCGGCGCGAAGTGGCAGGGCATGCTGGGCGGCTACCCACAAGGCCAGGTGTCCTCCCGCGGAGTGTCCAGCTACCACGATGCGATTCAAATCGAGCGGATACGTCGTCGCCAACTGCCGGACGTGCAGAACGCCTCGAAGGACGTCCTCACATGTGCCGGGCCAGCCTCCGCCGACATCGCCGGCGCGGCGGTACTCCAGATTCCAAGTCGCGACGCCGGCCGCCGTCACCGCTGCCGACAGATGCCCGGCGTAATCGAGGTTATACCGTGCCCGCCAGAAGCCACCGTGAATGAAAATGAGGAGCGGGTGCGGGCCTGATCCGCTCGGAAGACGCAGATCGCCAAAGTGAAGCGGCAACTGACCGTAGCTGATTCGTTTGTCGGCCGGTGGCGGCGGAATCTCAAGAATGTCGCGGGGCATAAACCGCCGCGACGCCCTGGCGCTCCGGTCGAGCGGCGAAGCGCCGGGTCCGCCGGCGAGTATCCTGCTGTGTTCTGGGCTTGTTATCGCGATGGCCTTTTGAGCCTGTGCTCCCGGTCGAGGGTGCTGACTTGGCGTTATCGGTGCGCTGCTCGGGTTTGTTCGACTGCGGAGTGTATGTGGGCAGCGATGCCAGGTGCATCCAAAACTCTTCGATGCCTCGGATTGCGAGCGTGAATTGCTCCAGATCTATCGGTTTCACCATGTAGCAATTGGCGTTGAGATCATAAGCAGCATTAATATCGGTGCCTGCCTCGGAGCTCGTCAGCACGATGACCGGAATCGTTTTCAGGCGGGAATCGCTCTTGAGCTCACGAAGCACTTCCAAACCATCGCGGCGCGGAAGATTCAAATCGAGGAGCACCAGGTCCGGACGTAGCGCGGAACTGTAAGCGCCTCGCTTGCGGAGGAAATCGAGAGCTTGTTCGCCGTTCGAAACGAGGTTGACGTTCTTCGCGACAGTGCCTTGTTTGAGGGCTTCGCTGATCAGCCAAACGTCTGCCGCGCTATCTTCTACCAGCAAAATCTCTATTGGTCGTTGTCCCATGCGTGTGTGTTCTATTCTCGCGGCAAGCGTGCCAGTGAGAGCCAAAAGTGCAATGTTACCCGGAGCACCGTTATTAACTGCTCCTTTTCGTCTGGCTTACGAACATAAGCATTTGCCTGTAAGTCGTACGCCTGAAAAATGTTATCGTATGAATCCGAAGCTGCCAGTACTACCACCGGAATGCGTCTCAGCGTCGGGTCCTGTTTGATTTCGGACAACATTTCACAGCCGATTTTGTCCGACAGATCGAGATCGAGGAGGATGAGGTCGGGGCGCGGCGCCTGGGATTGATCCCCTTGCCTTCTCAGAAAGCGCAGGATTGTAGGGCAGTCCGCGACGACGTTCAGGTGATTAGTACCAGTCGCTTCTTCAAAGACGGCGACCTCGTCGTCGTTCTGTTCAAGAAGGAGGATTTCAGCGGTGACGCTGGGAGCCGCGGTCAGCATCACAGATAGTGTACAAAATTGCAACATCCGTAAGCGAGGGCACAATTTCTTAATCGAAGTTTCCGATTCTGCCGATAGGTAAGTTGAGTCTAAGCTGATCATGCCGGGAAAGAGTCTTCGACGGTACGAACGAAAACGAATGGTTTCGATGATCCACGTTGGCTGGCAGGACGCCAGGGGCAACGACAAAGCCGTTAAGACGCGGTCCAGCGACATCTCCGAAGCAGGTTTGCGGTTCGAACTTCCGGAGCCTGTGCCGGACCGGTCCTTTGTCAGCTTGCGGAGCCAGACGCTCGGGTTGAATACCAGGGCGTCGGTTCGCTCGTGCCTGAGGCAAGGCAACAATTACTCCATCGGCGTGGAATTTGTTGGGGGATTCCGCTGGCGCGCGCCAAATGAGGAAGTCCGCAAAGTGCTTGAGGAACAGCAGTTGCTCGCCGTGTAGTAAGATTACCCTCCATAGAAAGTTCCTATTAACCCCATAGAAACAATCCTTCACGGCGCTTGAGCGCGGTGCAGCATGATAGATCCATGCCCAGTCGCTCCTTAGTGGCCCGTATTTTACCTATACTCGCCATCGTGCCCGCAGTGGCCATCGCGCAAGCGGGTCCGCCCGGCGCTGATGCCCGAATCGCGGCCGTTGAGAACGCTGTAAAGTCGGCACAGAGCGCTGGCGATAACGCCTGGATGCTGGTCAGCGCGGCGCTCGTGTTGATGATGACCGGGCCCGGGCTGGCGCTATTCTACGGCGGGCTCGTGCGGCGGAAGAACGTTCTGGGAACGATGATGCAGAGCTTCAGTCTCATGGCCGTGGTGACGGTTCTGTGGGCGATCGTGGGATACAGCCTGGCATTCGGCGAAGGCACCGCTTTCTTCGGGGACCTACGCTACCTGTTCCTGAATGGAGTCAGCAACGTCCCGAATGCCGACTACGCGGGAACCATTCCACAGCAGACGTTCATGATCTACCAGTTGATGTTCGCCATCATCACGCCGGCATTGATCTCAGGGGCTTTCGCTGAGCGCATGAAGTATAGCGGCATGCTGCTGTTTACGGTTCTGTGGATGCTCGTGGTCTATTTCCCGATGGCGCACATGGTGTGGGGCAAGGGTGGATTGCTGAACGCTTTCCTGGGCGGCAAGATTCCGTGCTTCGACTTCGCTGGCGGGACGGTGGTGCATATCACGTCGGGTGTTTCGGCCTTGGTGACAGCTTTGTATTTAGGAAAGCGGCAGGGCTACATGACCGAACCGATGAAGCCGCACAATCTCGTGATCAGCTTCATCGGCGCCTGCCTGTTGTGGGTCGGCTGGTTTGGATTCAATGCCGGTAGCGCCCTGGCGGCGTCGGGCCTTGCGACCAGCGCCTTCGTTGCGACGCATTTCGGCGCGGCGGCGGCGACGTTGGGATGGCTGCTGGCGGAATGGCTGAAGTCGGGCAAGCCGAGCGTGCTGGGCGGGATTTCAGGGGCCGTCGCGGGCCTGGTCGCGATTACGCCCGCCTCGGGCTTCGTCAAGCCGTTTCCGGCGTTGTTGATCGGGTTTGTCGCCGGCGTACTCTGCTTTTTCATGGTGACGGCAGTGAAATCGCGGTTCCGATATGACGATTCGCTCGATGCATTTGGCGTACACGGAGCGGGCGGGACCATCGGCGCGATTCTGACCGGCGTTTTCGCCACCAACGCCATCAATGACGGACTCAAGGACTCGGCCGGGCACCTGCTGCCGCTCGGATGGGTGGACGGGAATGCGATGCAGGTGGTCAACCAATTGATTGGTGTCGCGATTTCCTGGGTACTGGCCGCGGTCGGAACTATCGTGATTCTGAAAATCTGCGATCTCGCGTTGGGAGGGCTTCGTGCCGAGCCCGATCACGAGCGCGAAGGTCTCGATCTGAGCATGCACGGCGAAGAAGGATATAATTTCGAGGCGTAAACATGAAGAAGATCGAAGCGATTATCCAGCCTCACAAACTCGAAGAAGTACGGGAAGCGCTCAAGGCGATCGGCATTGACGGGATGACGATCTCCGAAGTGCGTGGTCATGGCCGGCAAAAAGGTCACAAGGAGATTTATCGGGGGATGGAGTACAACGTCGACCTGCTCCCGAAGGTCAAGCTGGAAATGGTGGTTCCCACCGATCGCTCCGAGGAGGTAATTCGCACGCTGGTCAGTTCGGCGCGTACGGGCAAGATCGGCGATGGCAAAGTGTTCGTTTATGACGTGGCTGAGGCGATTCGTATACGCAACGACGACCGGGGAGATGGGGCACTGTAGTCTGTGGTGATTGCTTCCGTATCCGCGCGCGAAACTCTCCATGCCCGCAGCGCGGAAGTCGATCGGACGGTTTGCGCGGCGTTCGAGCGGACGAATCCCGACATCACGGTGCTCGCCGTCGGCGGTTACGGCCGCGAGGAGTTGTTCCCGTATTCCGACGTTGACCTGCTGCTTCTGACGAACGGCGGCTCACCGACCCGCGAGCAGCGCGACGCAATTTCAGAATTCCTCCGCATTCTGTGGGACGCGGGTTTGCGGGTCAGCCAATCGGTTCGTACGGCCCAGGAGTGTTGCGAGATTCACGAGGGTAACCTGGAGCTGACCATCAGCTTGCTGGACTGGCGCTTGCTCTGCGGCGATGCGTCGCGTTCCGCAGACCTGGACCAGCGCTTCCCGAAGTTCCTCAACAACCAGCGCCTGGCCATCGCCCACGAACTCTGTGTCATGGCGCGCGGGCGCCACGCAAAGTACCAGAACACGATTTATCACCTGGAGCCCAACGTCAAGGAGCATCCCGGCGGCCTGCGCGATCTGCACGTCATCCACTGGCTGGCAAAGCTCCGCAATTGGGAGGCCGAGGAACCCGTGGAAGCGCGTGAAACACTCCATGCCGTGCGCTTGTATCTGCACCAGCACTACCGGCGCGATAATAATCTGCTGAATTTTGAAGCGCAGGACGCTATTTTTTCGAACCCCGCCGATTGGATGCGCAAGTATTACCGTAATGCACGCGCAATTTATAGGGCGGTGACGCGGGCCATCGATGCCAGCGAGAGCGTGAACGCGGGCTTGCTAGCTCAATTCCGCGACTGGCGGGGACGGGTTTCGAACAGCGAGTTTACGGTTTCGCGAGAGCGGGTGCTTCTGCGCGATCCTCACCGCCTGGAGGCTGATCCGGACCTGCTTTTCCGGCTGTTGGTTTTTTTATCGCGCCACCAACTCAAGCTGTCGGCGGATGCCGAGCGGCGTCTGGCGGGCTATGCGCCCCCGCCGACGGATTGGAATAGTTTGCGAGAACTCCTCGCGCTGCCGCGTTGCTCGATTGCGTTGCGGATCCTGCACGAAACCGATCTCCTTCAGAAGATGATCCCGGCATGGGAACACATCGATTGTCTTGTGGTTCGCGATTTCTACCACCACTACACGGTCGACGAGCATACGCTGATTACGCTTGAACACCTGGAGGAGCTTGCAGGCGCAACCGAAGGACTCGCCAAGCGGTTCTGCGAGTTGTGGGAAGAGACGGACCGGCCAGATTTGCTTCGTATGGCGCTCTTGCTGCACGACATCGGGAAGGGCGGCGGCGATCACGTCACGGTTTCACTTCAGGCTGCGCGGGATGTACTCAAGCAACTTGGAGTGCCCGGTGACGAGTCCGCCACGGTTCTGTTTCTAATCGAGCACCACCTGGATCTCTCATCCGTGATGAGTTCGCGCGATCTCGACGATCCGGCGACAGCCCGGCAAATCGCCGCGCAAACCGGTACGATTGAGCGGCTGAAACTGCTCACGCTGATGACCTACGCCGATATCAGCGCAGTGAACCCCGGAGCCATGACGCCGTGGCGTCTCGACCAGCTTTGGCGTGCCTGCCGCGCCGGCCAGGAGGAGTTCAAACGGGAGTTGCAGTCCGACCGCATTCACACGCATGCCGGGGCATCGAACGCGGACGTTGCCGATTTCCTCGAAGGCTTCCCGACGCGGTATGCACGCACCCATACCGAGGATGAGATCCGACGTCACATGGAACTGGCGAGCCAGGGTGTAGCGATCGATCTGGCGCGGAAGAACGGTACCTGGCAAATGCTTGTGATCGGCGCGGACAAGCCATTTCTGCTCGCGTCGATATCGGGAACGCTTGCCAGTTTCGGTTTTAACATTCTCAAGGCGGAGGCATTCTCAAATCGCAAGGGCCTGATACTGGACACCTTCGTCTTCGCCGACCAGCACCGCACGCTGGAATTGAACCCCAGCGAACTGGATCGGCTGCGCGATACGGTGGCGCGCGCCGTTTCGGGGCGTCTCGATGTGGCGCAGTTGCTGAAAAAACGTCCACGACAACCGGCCAGCGGCCGCGTGAAACCTTCTGTCCTGTTTGACGATGAGGTTTCGGATACCGCGACCCTGGTGGAGATTGTGGCAGAGGACCGCCCGGGCCTACTATACGACCTGGCGCATGCCATCTCCTCGGCGGGCGCGAACATAGAAGTTGTACTCATCGATACGGAAGCCCACAAGGCGCTCGACGTCTTTTACGTGACAGCCGCCGGACGCAAGCTGGGCCCCGATGTCGAGGCGATGCTGCGTTCCAATCTCCTCGCCGCAACCTCACAGCCGGTGAAGTGAGAGGTTGCACGAAGCATCGCGGCACACTAAATTAGATGCAATATGAATAGCGCACATGCGGGCGACGGGACGGAGTCGACCCGGCGGAGGTTCTACGTCAGCTTCATCTATGGCCTTGCGGCGGTGATTGGGGGAACACTGTCGGTTCCGGCGTTCGTATACCTGTTCTTTCCACCCAAGGCGAAAAGCGCCTCGGAATGGGTGGATGCGGGCGACGTGTCCAGGATTCCAGTAAATTCCCCACAAGAGGTGGTGTTCCAGCGGAATCGTGTCGACGGCTGGAAGATCACGGCCGAGAAGTCGACGGCGTGGGTGGTGAAGACGCCGTCAAACGAAATCGTGGCTTTCTCACCGATCTGTACGCACCTGGGCTGTTCGGTCCATTGGGACGACCCGACGAAGAAATTCGTGTGTCCCTGTCACAATTCGGTATTCGGCATGGACGGAACCGTCCTGGGCGGGCCGGCGCCGCGTCCGCTCGACCGTCTTGCTGTAAAGATCGAGGGCAACAAACTCGAGATCGGACCAGTCCAGCGCAATGCGTAAGATTATCGATTGGCTCGAGCATCGCACCGGTATAGAGACTGCGATTAAGAATTTCCTGTACGAGGAGATTCCGGCGTCCAGCGGCTGGCACCAGGTAATCGGCAGCATGGCGGTGTTTTTCTTCATGCTTCAAATCTTTACCGGCGGGCTGCTGGCGTTTAATTACGCGCCTACCCCCGGCGACGCATATAACAGCGTCAAGTACATCATGACGGAGTTAACCGCGGGCAGTTTCATCCGCGGTTTGCATCATTGGGGCGCCACCATGATGATCATCATCGTGGTGGCGCATATGGCTCAGGTGTTCCTGTACGGAGCGTACAAGAAGCCGCGGGAAGCGACCTGGATGCTCGGCGTCGTTCTGTTATTGATCACGATGGGCTTCGGGTTGACCGGCTACCTGCTCCCCTGGGACAACCGCGCCTACTTCGGCACCATGGTGACGACGAAGATCGCGGCCTCAGCGCCTATTGCGGGCCCTTATATCGCCCGTCTGATGGGTGGCGAAGGTAGCGTCGGAGTTGTGACGTTCGCGCGATTTTATGCGCTGCATGTGCTGCTGCTTCCTCCGTTCACGATGATCCTGATCGGGATCCATATCTACCTGGTTCGCAAGCATGGTGTCGCCCCGGCTCCGGTGGAAACGAAGCCGCCCAAGCACTTTTATCCCGAGCAGGTGTTCAAAGACACGGTCAGCGTGTTTCTCGCATTCATGGTTCTGGTTGTTCTCGCGGTTGTCGCGAAAGTGCCGCTGGAGAAACTGGCTGATCCCACCGACACGGCGTACATCCCGCGCCCGGAGTGGTACTTCCTGTTCCTGTTCCAGACGCTTAAGTTCTTTAACGGGCCGATGGAGGTAGTAGGCGCAGTCGCGCTGCCGGGACTGGCAGTGCTGCTTCTGTTCACGATTCCGTTCATCGATCGCGGGCCGATGATCCGGCTGGCGAAACGGACGTTCGCAATCACCTTTGTCGTGCTCGCCGCGATTGCCTGGACCGGGCTGACGGTTGCCGCGGTGGTGACCACGCCGAAGAATGTCGAAAGCACCGAGGCCTCGGTTACCCCGACGGCTCCCGGCGGCGCGGGCGGATGGCAGCAACTCACCCCGCAGGAAATGGCGGGGATTGGGTACTTCCGTCAGCAGAATTGCAAGGCGTGCCATCCCGGCGGCGGTCAGAAGGGAATCGGTCCGGACCTCACGCGCATGCCGGCAGACCATCGCACGGCGGCGTGGATGATTCCGCATTTTAAGCACCCGTCCGAAGTCGTTCCGGGAAGCTCGATGCCGCCCGTGCAGTTAAGCGACGCGAAGCTGAACTCGCTGTCGGCGTTCATCCTGAAGCTGACGCCGCAGAACGAAGCGGATTTCGCCGCGGCTCCCGATCCGGTAGTGCAAGGTGCGATCGTCTACGAAGACAATCATTGCAACAGTTGCCACCAGGCGAATGGCGCGGGCACGAAAGTCGGGCCGCCCCTGAACGGCGTGGGCGGGCGGCGCGACCGTGCGTGGCTGGAGCAGCATTTTATCGATCCGAAGAAGATGTCGCCAGGTTCGATGATGCCGGCTTACAAGTTCAACCCGCAGGATATGGACCACGTGATCCAGTTCCTGCAAGCTCTTCCAGGCGCGTGATCTGCCAGGATTTTCGGCGATAAGGTGTCGCAGGCAGTTTCGCCTGCGCGTTCCCGGTGAGGTCCAATGGCAGGCGAAAACAAACCGCCCACCGTTATCTGTCTAGAAGTGCGCGCCGCCGCTGCAGATCAGCACTTCGCCGCTGACGTAGTCGGATAGCGGTGAACAGAAGAACATGACGGCCGCGGCGGCCTCTTCGGGGCTGCCTAGCCTTCCGAGCGGGCACACGGTCTTGGCGGCGTCGAGCATTTTCTGCTGCACGCCGACGGGGATTTGGCGGCCCTTCATTTCGATGGTGGCGCCTTCAGTCGACAGCGCCTGGATGAGACGCGTCTCGATCAGCCCGAAACCAACCGCATTCACGTTGACGTTGTAGCGGCCCCACTCCTTGCACATCGTCTTGGTGAGCCCGATGATGGCGGCCTTGCCGGAAGAGTAGCCGGCCTGACCCGCATTGCCATCCGTGCCGGATATCGACGTAATATTCACCACCTTGCGCATCACGCGCTTGCCTTCGGCGGCTTCCTTCTTCGCCGCGTCGCGAATCCAGCCTGAGGCGGCGCGCAGGACACGAAACGGCGCGATGACATGGATATCCATCATGGCCTGGAATTGCTCGTCAGTCATTTTTTGAATGACGTTGTCCCAGGTGTAGCCGGCGTTATTGACGATGATGTCGATGGAGCCAAGCTGTGAGACCGTCGCATCAACCAGTTTTTGCGGGAAATCGGGAAGCGTGAGATCGCCTGCCAGCGCCGCCGTGTGCCCGCCGACTTCCTTCTGCGCTTCCTCCACAACACCGGCATCAATATCGTTGAGCATCACTGCGGCGCCCGCGGATGCCAGTTGTTTCGCGATGGCGCGCCCAATACCTCGCCCCGAGCCCGTGACAAGGGCTGCCTTGCCATTCAATGTGAACATGAGGTCTATTGGACCGCAAAGGGCGTGCCGACGTCCAGGGCGTATACAGATCCGATGTCCGTGTTAGCCTCGAGCGTATCCAATATCGATGAAAACGAACTGGCTGGGCTGAGTTCCCTCGATGCCAACGAGAATTTTAGAGATGTGCTGCTGAATAAGGCTCCAATTGTTCGTACTCAGAACGAGCAACGCAAGTCTCCGGCCTGTCAGGTTCTGCTGATGTCGCATGTTCTGATCCGCCGTAATCAGCAGATCAAAACCGGCCTCCTCTGCTACGTCCAAGAGTCCTCCATTGGTCAGACCTGACCAACCCTGAAACGCCACGGTTGCTACGCTATGATCGCTGCCGATAAGCAACCGCAGCTTTTGCGGAGCGCTTTCATCGAGCAATATTCGCATCAGGCGTGCAAGGGTTCGAGAGGGGTCGCGGCACTTCTCGCGGCGAAATCGAGAACAGTCTGAATCTGCTCGCGGGTGACATGAAAATTATCGAGGATCTCTTCCATGGTTGAGGTCTTCAGGTTCTCGAAAATTGCTGATACTGGAACTCGGGTGCCGCGAAACACCCAAGCACCGCCGACTTTATCGGGAATACTTTCTACTGCGGGACATTGCGACCAATCGATAGGCGCCATGGTTGTGACCTACCTCCATGGTAGAGCCTCTAGGGTGCGCGAACTCGTTCGCCCTCGGCACGAGATCGCGGAAGGTCGGTTGCGGCAGATCGGTGTACCAATGGCACGTGGTTAGGCATAGACACCGACGAAGATAGCGGCGACTGCGGCCGCGGCCGCGTAAATCCAGACCGGCAACTTCGCGCGCGACCCCACGATCGACACATTCAGCGCGCCTTCCCGCAGGTTGTCCACCGCCAGGTCTGTTCGACCGCAGAACGAATGCGGGAGGTCCGAGGTAAATTTGCGCATGCTCAGAAAGACGAAAGGCGACGAGAGCCTCAGGAGTTGTCCCTCCGGCAATGAAATCTATGATCTCTTCGTATGATCTGGCCGCGTCCATCCGCTTTGTATCCGGCATAGCGCCTCAAGTGATGGGTATACAGTGCTATGGGTGAGTGAACTCGTTCGCCCGCGGCACCAGGTCGCTAAAGATTCGCTGCGGCAGGTCGGTATACCAGTGACCTGTGACTCGGGCATAGGCATAGACACCGACGAAGATAGCAGCGACTCCCGCGGCATAAATCCAGACCGGCACCTTCGCCCGCGACCCGGCGATCGACATGTGCAGCGCGCCTTCGGCCGGGCAGGACGTCACGCAGCGCATGCAGCCCGTGCATTCAACCGAAGAGATCGTGATCAGCGTATCGACAGCCAGCGCGGAGGGACATGCCTTAGCGCACTTGGCGCAGTCGATGCACAGATCCGCTTCGCGCTTGATTTGGAGAGGACTGAGCTTCGAGAATAGCCCGAACAGCGCGCCGTAGGGGCACAAGTACCGGCACCAGAAGTTCTGAACCAGCACAGAACCCGCCACCAGCACAGCCATTACAATCGCTCCCGACACCCCGATAAAGCGGAAGAAATTGAGCATCTTGACGTCGGCGACTACGCCATAAGGTCCGCCGAGAAACGACTTGATTCCCTCGACCGACATGCTCCCGACCGCATACAGAAACAACCCCATCAGGATGTACTTTAGCGACCGAAGAGCGATATCGCCGGCGCGCGGGATTCGCCAATTCTTGCGAAACAGCTTCTTGCCCCACACCCACAGATATTCCGAGATCGTCCCGACCGGGCATAGCCAACTGCAAAAGCTTTTCCGCAGCAGCCAGGACATAGACAGGAAAGCGATCAGCAGAAAGACCCCTGCCGGATGCAATTCTGGAAGCTGGCCGGTCAGAAGAAAAACCTTCAGGTTCATGAGGGAGGCTATGGGTAGCCATCCCTCAACCCCTGGCGGGCGGGTAGGCGCCAGCCCGCCACCCCCCGCCTCAAAGAATCGAACCCACCGATAGAACTCAATGCAGATCCAGACGTTTAGCCCCAGGAACCCGATTTGAAACACGCGCCGAATCTGTTGCGAGTACTCCGGCCGTGCCCGTCGGTAGTTCGGATTCTTCATTCTCCCGCTGAATTGCAACGTGAGTGCCATCACCCAACCGATTGATAACTCGAATTGTTCAAGCGACGTTCTGGGTGATATCCCCCACTGCAATGTTATTTTGGATATAGAAACCCAGCATGATTGAAACTACATCGAGCCCTGATATCCGTACGCGAGAGGACTTGAACCCGCAAGAAACCAGCGAGTGGCTGGAAGCGTTCGATCAAATCTTAGAAGAAGGCGGCACGCCGCGAGCGGCATATCTCCTCGCCCGGCTGACCAACCACGCCGCGCTGTACGGCGTTACATCGCAAAGCAACCTCAACACTCCATTCATCAACACGATCCCGGTAGACGAAGAGGTCCCCTACCCCGGCGACCGCTTTATGGAACGCTGCATCAAAAGCCTGGTGCGGTGGAACGCCATGTGTATGGTGGTTCGTTCCAACAAGTACGATTCCGGCATTGGCGGCCACATCTCGACATATGCATCGCTCGCCACGTTAGAAGAAGTCGGCCACAACCATTTCTTCCACGCCAGATACGGCGAGCAGCCGGGCGACTTCGTGTATTTCCAGGGACATGCTTCACCCGGCGTCTACGCCCGCGCATATCTGGAGGGCAGGCTCTCCGAAGAGCACCTGAAGCACTTCCGCCACGAGACTCGTGACGATCACCCGGGCCTGTCATCCTATCCGCATCCCTGGCTGATGCCTGATTTCTGGCAGTTCCCGACGGTCTCCATGGGCCTCGGGCCTCTGAACGCCATCTACCAGGCGCGATTCATGCGCTACCTTGAGCATCGCGGGGTCATTCCGGTTACGCCGCGCCACATTTGGGCATTCCTCGGCGACGGCGAAACGGACGAACCGGAAGCTCTGGGCGCCCTCCGCATCGCCTCCCGCGAGAAGCTCGACAACCTGATCTTCATCGTCAATTGCAATCTGCAGCGGTTGGACGGTCCGGTGGTCGGCAATGGCCGAGTCATCGACGAACTGGAACGAATGTTCCGCGGAGCCGGCTGGAACGTCTTAAAGGTGATCTGGGGCGATACCTGGGATCCGCTACTGGCTTCTCCACAAGGTCCTCTGTTAATGCAGCGAATGGCGGAGTGCGTCGACGGCGAATACCAGGCCTTCAAAGCGAAGGGCGGCGCTTACGTTCGCAAGGAGTTTTTCGGCAAGTATCCGGAGTTGGCCAAGCTCGTGGAACACATGACCGATGAGGAAGTTGGACGGCTTCGGCGCGGCGGACACGATCCGCAAAAGGTCTACAACGCCTATCTGCGCGCCGCCGAACACAAGGGCTCGCCGACCGTGATCCTTGCCATGACGATCAAGGGCTACGGTCTGGGCGAGGCTGGTGAGGGTCGCAACCCCACTCACCAGCAGAAGAAGCTCACCGAACAGGAACTGGTCTTCGTAAAGCAGCGCTTCGATATGCCCATTCCGGACGAATGCGTGCAGAAAATGCAGTTTTACAAGCCCGCCGAAGACAGTCCCGAGATGCGGTACATCCGGAAACGGCTGGACGAAATGGGTGGTAGCCTGCCGGCACGCGAAGTCCGAAAGATCGACTTCCATATGCCGCCGCTCAACGTTTTGTCGGAATCAATGGCAGGTTCCCAGGGTCGGGACGTTTCCACAACCATGGCGTACGTCCGCATCCTTACGCTACTGCTCAAGACCAAAGAAATCGGTCAATACATCGTCCCAATCATTCCGGACGAGGCGCGTACCTTCGGCATGGAATCGTTGTTCCGGCAGATCGGAATCTACGCCAGCCAGGGTCAGCTTTACAATCCCGTCGACAGCAACATGTTCCTTTATTACAAGGAGGCAAAGGACGGGCAGATTCTGGAGGAAGGCATCACCGAGGCGGGCGCGATGGCATCCTGCACGGCCGCCGGCACCGCTTACGCGAACTACGGCGTACCGATGATCCCGTTCTTTAGTTACTACTCGATGTTCGGCTTCCAGCGCGTCGGCGACTTCATCTGGGCGTTTGCCGATTCGCGCGGCAAGGGTTTCCTGATGGGTGGAACCGCCGGGCGCACGACGCTGTCGGGTGAGGGCTTGCAGCACTGCGACGGGCACAGCCCGCTGATTGCCGCCACGGTCCCGACCTGCCACGCCTACGACCCCGCTTTCGCCTACGAGATGGCCGTGATTGTCCACGACGGCATTCGGCGGATGTATGAAGCGATGGAAGATCGCTTCTACTACATCATGATGTACAACGAGAATTATCCTCAGCCGCAGATGCCTGATGGCGTCGCGGAGGGAATTCTTCGCGGCATTTACAGGTACAAGGCAGCGGATGGGGGGCCTGCCCAGATTCAACTCTTCGGAAGCGGTACGATCCTGAATGAAGCCTTGCGCGCCCAACAGATCCTAGCCGAGAAATACGAGGTTCGCGCGGATGTCTGGAGCGTAACAAGCTACAACGAGCTGCGCCGCGACGCACTGGAAGTCGAGCGCTGGAACCGCATGCATCCTGCCGAGCCGGCCCGGCGGCCGTACATTGTAGAGGCGCTGGAGGGCGTCGAGGGATCGATCGTGGCCTCCACAGACTACATGAAGCTGTTACCCGATCAACTCGCCCCCTGGCTGGGCGACCGGCTGGTGACGCTTGGCACCGATGGATTCGGGCGCAGCGACAATCGTGAGTCTCTCCGTAAGCATTTCGAGAATGGGGCGGAGGCGATCGTCGCCGCGGCGCTTTCCAAGCTCGTTCGAGACGGCAAATTCGACGCGGCGAAAGCCACCGCCGCGATCGCGGAACTTGGTCTGAAACCCGAGCGGGCTCATCCCATGAACCGGTAATGCTCTACCTCACGGAATCGGAGGTCCGGCAGCTTCTACCCATGAATGAAGCGATCCGCATGATGCGGCTCGCCTTCGAGGCTTTGCGTGGCGGCGAGGCGCAGAACCAGCCTCGCCGCCGCCTGGTTCTGAAAACGAACTCGGTTCTGCACGCCTTGGCCGGGTCGTGGCAGAACTACTTCGGCACGAAGTTCTACTCCACCAATCCTAAGCACGGCGCCTACTTCCTGTTTGCACTCTACGACGCCGAAACGGCTAAGCCGCTGGCACTCATGGAAGCGAATCACCTGGGCCAGATCCGCACGGGCGCTGCCAGCGGTTATGCAACTGATCTCATGGCGGCCCCCGATGCCGGAGTTCTCGGAGTTATCGGCAGCGGGTTCCAGGCGCGCACCCAAGTCGAGGCTATTCGTGCCGTGCGTCCGATCCGCGAAGTACGCGTCTGGAGCCGCAATACCGATCGGGTTCGTGTCTTTGCCGAGGAGATGAACGCCCGGGCCGCGTCAACCGCTGAAGAGGCGGTCCGAGGCGCCGAAATCGTCGCCACGGCGACTAACTCCAAGGACCCGGTTTTGTCGACCGAGTGGATTGCGCCAGGAACCCACATAAATGCCATGGGTTCGAACATAGCCAGCCGTCGGGAACTTCCCGCTGAATTGCTGCACTCGGCGAGCGTCATAGCGGTGGACGCACTCGATCAGGCCAAGATTGAAGCGGGCGACCTTATTCTGGCCGACAGTTGGCGAAATGTCGTCGAGTTAAAAGATGTAACGCGTGGACACAACCCGGCCGCGATTACCGTCTTCAAATCAATTGGCTTGGGATTAGAGGATGTTGCTGCCGGTGCTTTTGTCTATGAGGAGGCGCGGCGTCTCCACCTGGGACGGCCGCTTTACTCCTGAGCGGCTTGTTGGTCGGAATCGCGCCAGGCGCTAATCTTCAGGCGACGGCAAACCCAGCACAAACCTTCCGTTGAATTCGGCGCGCACGCCGAGCTGCAAACCGTACACTTCGAGGTCTGCTTCAACTTGTCGGTTTGCAGCGACCGCTTGGCGGCTTCCAATAACTCGCGATCGATCACTGGCTCCGGGTTCTCCGCGGGCTTCCTTTTCATACCTGTCGACTACATTACCATGGCGCGACTCCGCTGCGTTAGGCGGCTCTGTCGAGTTGCAAAATATAGGCTGCGTCCAATGCCGAGGCACATCGGGGGCACTTCTGGCCGGGCTTCACCCGAACTGTTTTCCCTTGGGCGACGACGGTGGCGTGGACGGTGTGCGTGCAAATAGGGCAGTGAACCGACGCACCGTATTCGACTTTGGGCGGCGCTTGCATCTGTGCACTGTTATCGGCAGTTTTGCTCCGTGGGATCATGGCCCATCCTCCTGTCACTGATTAAGACGCAGACGAGTTCCCAACGGATGTAGCGAATTTGTAAAGAAGGTGAAAAAAGTTGTTGTTACGTTATCCTTGGGGTTGAACCCTCAATGAAGACAGCCTTTCTTTTCCCCGGCCAGGGATCGCAGTATCAAGGTATGGGCAAGAGCCTGGCGGCACAGTTTCCGGTAGCGCGCCAAGTTTTTGAAGAAGCCGACGAGACGCTCGGGTTTTCCCTATCCACCCTCTGTTTCGAGGGCCCCGACGAGAATCTTAAGCTTACGGAGAATACGCAACCGGCACTGCTCGCCGTGTCGACGGCCGCTTCGAGAGTGCTCGCGGAAAGCGGTCTGCGTCCAGACTACGTCGCCGGACATAGCTTGGGCGAATACTCAGCGTTGGTCGCGGCGGGTTCGCTAGCTTTCGCGGACGCGCTGAAGCTGGTGCGTAAACGCGGGCGTTACATGCAGGAGGCAGTCCCCGCGGGTGTCGGGGCAATGGCCGCATTGCTGAAACTGCCGCCCGGCAAACTCGACACCATACTATCGGACGCTGCCCAGGGCGAGGTGGTATCCGCCGCAAACCTCAATTCTCCCGACCAGGTGGTGATCGCAGGTCACGCGGGGGCGGTCCAAAGGTCGGTTGAGTTGGCGAAGTCCGCCGGAGCCCGACGCGCCGTCCTGCTCCAGGTGAGCGCGCCCTTTCATTGTTCTCTGATGAAGCCGGCGCAGGAACGCTTGTCAATGGACCTCAACGCCACTGAGTTTGACGATCTCGCGGTTCCCCTGGTGAATAACTGGGCCGCACAGATCGTCCGAACTGGTACAGAGGCTCGCGAAGGTCTATACCATCAAGTGCCGAATCCGGTGCGTTGGGCCGACTCCATCGGCGTGCTCTCGGCCGAGGGTGTTACGCGGTTTATCGAAGTCGGTGCGGGCAATGTTCTGACCGGCTTATTGCGAAATATAAACCCTGTGTTGTCCGGGTTGAAGTTTGGGGAAGCTGAAGATCTGGAGAAGATCCATGCGGCTGTTGCTTAGTATTGCTATTGCAATTTTAATTGGGCTCGCAGGCTGCAAGATGCCCGGCGAGAATCAGAATTTCGGCGAGTTGACGGACCAGTTTGTGTACGGATCGCTCGCTCTGTCCCCGGTGACGGCCACCTCCGCCGGTTACCACGTCCACAAGGGCAAGCAACTGGACGACATGCTGGACGATTTCAGCCCCGCCGGCATCCAGGAGCAGCGGCGCTTCTACTATGAGATGCATCAGAAGCTGGACGTCATTAAGCAGGAATCGCTCGATCCCGAGCAGAAGGCGGACTGGCGGCTCATGGAGGACCAGGTAGGCCTTTCCCTGCTGGAGCTGAATCGCATCCGGAATTACGTTCATAGTCCGACGGGGTACGTCGAACTCGTGGGCAATGCGCTGTTCAATCCCTTCGTGCTGGAATATGCGCCGAAGAACGAGCGTTATCAGCACATCATCAAACGCCTGGAGCGCATCCCGGCGCTGATGCTTCAGGCGCGGGAGAATCTTCGCGATTCAGCGGACATCTGGACGCGGGTGGCGCAAGAGGAAAACGCCGGCAACATCGACCTGATCGACAAGACGCTGCGGGCGCAGGTTCCGGCGGAGTTGAAATCGCAGTACGACCAGGCGGCTTCGGGAGCGCTCGACGCGCTCAAGAAGTTTAATGACTATCTAAAAACGGACCTGGCAGGCAAGCCCGGAAACTGGCGCCTTGGCAAAGAAAAGTACGACCTGAAGTTTCAATGGATGCTCGATGTCGGGAAGAAGCCCGAAGATGTGCTGGCGGAAGCAGAGGCCGCGCTCAAGAGCACGCAGGACGAGTTGGCAAAGCTGGCAGCTCCCAAATCGATCCCCGACGCCCTGAATGCAATCGCGAAGGAGCACGCCACGCCGGAAACCTACATGGACGAAGCAAAGCGTGACCTCCAACAGGCCACGGATTTCATCAAGGCTAAGAATCTCGTGCCGCTTCCGGGACGTTCGAACCTGCAGGTGATCGAGACCCCGGAGTTCATGCGCGGGGTTTATGGAGTCGGCGGGTTCAACCCGGCGCCGGCTCTCGAACCGCAATTGGGCGCGTTCTACTGGGTTACGCCGATCGGTAAGAATTGGCCCCAGGACCGGGTCGAGTCGAAGTTGCGCGAATACAACGAATACGGCATGCAGCAGTTGACCATTCATGAGGCCATGCCGGGGCACTACGTGCAGTTCGAGTACGCCAACAACGTCGAGCCGAAAACGCGCCGCATCTTACGGAACCTGTTCGGCAATGGCCCATACGTGGAAGGCTGGGGCGTTTATTCGCAGCAGATCATGTCGGACGAGGGCTACCTCAACAACAGCGTGCCGCTTCGCATGACATTCCTGAAGCAGATGCTGCGCGTCATCACCAACACGATCCTCGACGTGAAAATGCAGACCATGGACATGACGGACGAAGAGGCCATGGATCTCATGCTGAAGCAGGCGTACCAGGAGAAGGAAGAGGCCGTCGCGAAACTGCAGCGCGCGAAACTTTCCTCAGCGCAATTGCCGATGTATTTCGTCGGCTGGCGCGGTTGGCTGCAAGTGCGCGAGGAGTTCAAGAAGCGCAAAGACGGAAGCTTCAGCCTGACCGATTTTCATGAGAAGGCGCTGAAGGAAAGCGCTGTGCCGCTGCCGGTTTTGGGGTCACTGTTGAAATAAACGGACTCGCGCCCTATGGCCGCGACGCAATCCCTCATCGCAAGTGTATAGAACCGACCCAGTTGCTTCCGCAAGAGCGATGTAGGTCGCGTCGTAGGCCGTGAAATTATGACGCAGTTCCCAAATTCGTTTGAGTAGAGGCACGTGCCCGTAGCGCTCGGCAGGCAGAGTTGCAAGGCCATCGAGGAATTGCTCGCTTTGTTCCCGGCCAATCTTGCGCCCGGCAACCAGGCCGCGGATCGCACTGAGTACCTCAACGTCGAGCAAGTGGGGAACAATGAACGACTCGTCGTGGCCGGCAAGTTCTTCTCTCCGGCAAGTTCTTCTCTAAGGAAATCCGCTAGTGGTCCGTTCGTGAGAAGCTCAACGACAACAGACGCGTCCAGTACAATCACTGAGAGTCCCGCAGCTCGCGAATGATCTCGGCCGCGCTTCGGTTTCCACGAATTCGCCGTGTTCGTTGGGTATTATCGAGCCACTCCTGCATGCTCGGGCGTTCGGCTATGTGTGCCAACTCCCTCTTGATGAAGTCGGACAGGCTCATTCCTTCACGCACAGCACGAACTTTAAGAGTCTTGTGTACCTGTTCCGGGACGTCCCGTATCTGAATCATCTTGGACATGCTTTCAGCATATAAACATGTGCTGCGCATGTCCATCGTCTCAACGTGCGGCGAGAGCGTGAATGGGCATCCCTTCGCGCAACTCATCTGTCCCCCGCTTGACCACCCGGTCCGCTGCTTGTAAGTTCCCGCTCACTTCCACGAGGTCCCCCTGCGCCGGTCCCACTTTCACGTCGACCCATTGCGCATGACCATTGTTGTCGCGAATGACGAAGATCCGCTCGGTGGTGGTTACGACGCTGGTTTTCGGCACCAGGAGCGCCGGGTGCGGCCGCACCACCGGCCATTTCACGGTTGGGTACATACCCGGAGACAGGGACCCGTCGCGATTCTGAACGTCGAGTTCCACCGGCATGGTTCTCGTCTTCGGGTCAAGGGCGTGCGCGATCCGCGCGACCGTGCCGGAATAGGCGCGCTGAGGGTAAGCCGGGACGGTGAATGCAACAACGCCGCCGCGCGGCATGGCGCCAAGGTCTTCCTCCGGTACGGGCACCACGAGGCGAAGCCGTGAAACCTGATCAATCACCAGTAACACCGGATCATCGCCGGGCCCTACCAGTGCCCCGGGATGGACGCGACGCTCTGTGACTACACCGTCGAACGGAGCCGTGATTTTCAGGTAGGCCTGCAGATCCTGCTGTGTTTTGACCGTGTCCTGGGCCGCCCGCACGGCCTGCTCACGTGAATGCACCAGCGCCTGCGCCGCCTCAACCTGCTTTTCCGCCTGGATCAGCTCGTTGCCCGCAACCGCGCCCGGCGTTTCGGCCGCCTTCTTCAGACGATCGCTGGTGCTCTGAGCCGCGGCCAGTTGCGCTTCCGCCTGAATGCGGTCGGCCTCGGCCGCCTGCACTTTCGACTGTGCTTCCGCGAGCTGCGCGGCCATTTCCGGAGCGCTTAGCTCTGCCAGAAGTTGGCCCTGCTTCACGACACTGCCGCGGTCTACCGTGATCCTTTCCACGTAGCCCCGCACCTTGGCATGCACCGAGACGCTGAGGAACGGCAGAAACTCGCTGGGCAGATCGATCGTTCGCGAGACCGGCTTGGAGACAACGGCGACGAGGTCGCCGCTCTGCGCCCAGGAAAGCGCGCTGACAAGCAAACTGAACGAAAGAATGTTACGTCGCATCGTAGTAGCGGCTCAGCGGGTCCATCGGATTGAGCGATGGCGAGGTCACCGAAGCCTTCCTTTGCAAAATGGCATAAATGGACGGCAGAACCGTCAGGGTTGTGAACGTCGCCGCGATCAGCCCGCCGATCACTGCCCGTGCCAACGGGGCGGCTTCTGCGCCACCCTCCGTTGCACCGATCGCCATGGGGACCATGCCGAAGATCATCGCGGCGGCTGTCATCAGAATGGCGCGCAGTCGGCTCGAGGCGCCGGTTTGAGCGGCTTCCAAAGGCGCCTGCCCTTCATGCCGAAACCGCTCTGAAAACGTCACCAGCAAAATCGAGTTCGCCACCGCGATTCCGATCGCCATAATCGCTCCCATGAATGACTGAATGTTCAGAGTCGTGCCCGTGATGATCAGCATGAGAATCACGCCGCACAGCACGGCCGGAATCGTGAGCACGATCGCCAGCGCCAGCCGCATCGACTGGAAGTTCGCGGCCAACAGCAGAAAAATCACCAGGACAGCGAGCAGCAATCCGATCCGCAAACCGGAAATGGTCTGTTCCAACGGCGGGATTTCGCCGCGCAGTCTCACCGTGACACCGCGAGGGGCAGCCGGAGCTGAAGCGATCGCCTGGTTGATCTGAAGCGCAGCCTTGCCGAGCGTTATGCCATGGATGTTGGCGGTAAGGCTCACCACCCGCTGGCCGTTGTAGCGCTCCACCAACCCGGGCATCGTGCCCGTCTTCAGTGTCGCAATATCGGTCAGCAGGGGCTGCGAACGGCCTTCCCGCATGACGGGAATGCTTCCGACCTCTTCCACGCCTTGTATCCGGTACTGCGGCAGCTCGACCTGCACCTGGAAAGCGTTCCCGGACGCGGGATCGCGCCAGTAATTGGGCGAAGTAAAACGCGACGAAGAAGTCGCGGGAATGACGGAGTGAACCACGTCGGACATAGTCAAACCGAACTGCCCGGCGCGTTCACGATCGATGTTGATGTCCAGAGTGGGGTAGTTCAACTCCTGCGCGAACTGCAGATCACGTAGAAAATCCAGCTTCGCCAGTTGCGCCCGAAGTTTCTGGGCATAGGTGTAGTTGTCCTGAAGGCTGGTGCCCATCACCGCCACCTCGACGGGCGTCGGCGAACCGAAACTCATCACCTGGCTGATAATGTCGCCCGCTTCGAACGAGATCTGGGTGCCGGGCAGTTCACGGAGAAGGCTCTCGCGAATCTTCTCTCGCAACGCCTCGCCGCGCAACGCATCCGGCTTCAGCGACACCTGGATGATTGCCTCCTGCGGTCCGGCCGTAAAGAGATGAATCAGGTTCACGGGATAGCTGGACGGCTGAATGCCCATAAAGTCGCTGGTGATTGCGACCTTGTCAGCCCCCGCGGCCCGATTAATGATATCGAGCGCGTGAATGACGATGCGTTCCGTCTCTTCGATACGCGTGCCCACAGGCGCCCGCAATCGGATGCGGTATAGCGACGCGTCCACGTCGGGAAATATTTCCGTCCCGATGCGCGGCAGGAACAGGAACAAAAATCCGATAGAGACAGCCAGATATCCGAGCGCCAGCGGCCATCTCAGGCGCAGAACGATTCCCAGGTACCGGTCGTACAGCGACTTAAGCCAGCGCTCCTCGCCTCGGTGCGCTTCTTTCATGATCCAAGTGGAGAACACCGGCACCAGGCTGCTCGACAGCAAATAAGACGCGATCATCGCAAACCCGACCGCGAGCGACAATGGCACGAACAACTGTCGCGCCACTCCCACCATAAAGAACGAAGGCACGAACACCGCCAGGATGCAGAACATCGAAAGCAGCCGGGCCAGGGCGGTACGGCTGCACGCCTCGAACACAGCGCGGGCGCGCGACACACCCGGCAGCATCTGCGTGTGGATGTTTTCAATCTCTACGGTCGCCTCGTCCACCAGGACGCCGACCGCCAGCGCCAAACCGCCCAGAGTCATGATGTTGATGGTCTGGCCCGTGGCCCACAGCATCACCACGGCACCGAAAAGGGCAAACGGGATATTGGCCACTACGATCAAGGCGCTCCGCCAATCGCGCAGGAAGATCAACACCATCAGGCCCGTGAGCAACGCACCGAGCCCGCCTTCAATCACGAGACCCCGCAAAGAATTCGTCACGTAAGGCGATTGATCGAATTCCAACCGGATGTCGATATCCTCCGGCACGATCTTTTTGAAGCCCGGAAGCGCCGCCTTGACGGCATTGATGACGGCCAGCGTCGAGGCGTCGGCGCGTTTCGTCACCGGAATGTACACCGTCCTCCGCCCGTTGACATGGGCGTAAGCGGTCACCAGGTCGGTGCCGTTCTCCACTGTTCCGATGTCGCGCAGGTACACTGTCGGCCCCGAAACCGGCCGAATGGGAGTGCTCAGCAGTTCCGCAAGGTTGCCGCCCAGCGTAGCGTTCGTTCGCGCAATGCGCTCGATCTTCCCGGTCCACATGTTGCCGGAGGGCATCACCAGAGTGGAGTTGCTTACCGCGGCGATCGCCTCCTCGGGCGAGATCCGGTATTGCTGCAGTTTGTCGGGGTCGAGCGTGACGACGATGGTGCGCTGGCTGCCGCCAAACGGCGGCGGCGCAGAGACGCCGGGCAGCGTGGCGAACAGCGGCCGAACGCGATTGAGCGCCAGGTCCTGCATTTCACCGAGCGTTCGCGTCTGGCTGCTGAAGACAAGCTGTCCGATCGCGACGCTTCCCGCGTCGAACCGTGTGATGAACGGCTCCACAGTCCCGGGGGGCATAAACGATTTCGCGCGGTTCACATAGCCCACGGTCTGCGCCATCGCCTGGGCCATGTCGGTCCCCTGGTGGAATACCAGCTTCATCAATGCCGCGCCCTGAATGCTTTTGCTCTCGACGTGGTCGATCCCGGTGATGTAGAGGAAGTGGTATTCGAAGTAATACGTGATGAAGCCTTCCATCTGTTGCGGATCCATCCCGCCATAGGGGGCGGCCACGTAGATGGCCGGATCGCCGACCTGTGGAAAGATGTCGATGGGCATCCGCTGAAACGCCAGTACCGAGCACAGCGCCAGCGCAATGATCGCTACTACGACCGTGATGGGGCGGCTGAGTGCTCCGAGAACCAGGCGCATCCGTTACTCCCCGCCCTGCCGCTTGACTTCGTCTAAGAACGGCCGCAGATCGCCCGCCGCGGTCGCAATGCCGAGCAATCCTCGCCACACGCCGAGCCGGGCGAGCGCGTCGTCAATCTCAGCCTGCGTGACCAGCCTTTGCGCTTCGGCGACTTCGTCGATATTACCCAGCCCCGATTGATAACGAGCCGTGCCCTGGCGGAAAGCGGCCTGCGCTGCCGACATCTGCGCCGGCGTGTTTGCCGCCACTTTACGGGCCCCTTCCAGAGTCGCCACGGCGATGTTCCATTGCGCTTTCAGCTCCGCCGCGATCTGTTCCGAACGCGCCATCTGCGCTCGAATGGTGGCGGATTGTGCCGCCTCTCGTGCCCGGATCGCGGGCAGATCGAAGACCGGGAACGTGACCGTGAACCCCAACGCATAATCCTGCACGGTAGGCCCGAGCCCGTTTAAGCCTCCAAGAAGCCGTCCATCGAGTTCAGCACCCGTACCGCGCGCGTAAGCCGAACCTTGTAGGTTGAATCGCGGGAAATAGGATCGTTCGAGCGCCCGCAATTGGGCCTTGGCCTGTTCGACGACGGCCGCCTGCTCCACGGCGATCGGATTAACGGCGGTGTTCAAAGGCGCAGCCGTCTGTTCCGGCGGCGGCTGGAGGAGACCCGGCGACGACAACTCGATCTGCACCGGCTCAACGCCCAGAAATTGCGACAACGTTGCGCGCGACACCTCCACCGCCTGCTGCGCTTGCGCCAACTGTGTCTGTGCCGCGGCCACCTCCGCCTGGGCACGCGATGCATCCGCGCCCGGGCGAAGCTCCGCATTCACCTGTGCGTTAATGGTTCGGAAAACGGTCTGGGCACGATCGACCCCCGCCTGCGCCGCGCGGACGGTCTGCTGGGCCGCCACCATCGTCAGAAACGCGTCAGCGGTTGCCACCGCGACATCGTATTGCGTGCGCTTCAACGCCGCTTCCGATTGCGCCCGAGCCGCCGCGGCCGTCGCCACATTGGCGCGGCGTAAACCAAAATCGAAAGGCTCCCACGAGACCAGCACGCCGACGGCGCTCCCCCAGGCCGTTCCGAAATTGTTCGTACCGAGCACCGGTCCGGAAATGGATGGGATCACACCCTGCGGCAGCAGCAGCCCGAAAATATTGTTGCGTGTAGCGCGATTCACCTGCGCCATTGCGTCGGCGCGGGGCAGGTACGCCGTGCGAGCCAAGCGAATCGCTTCCGCCGCGGCATTCAGTTGCTCCTGCGAAACACGGACCGACGGATAATTGCGGACCGCCTGGTCTACCGCCTGGGTAATCGTCAAGGGAGCCGCCGCGGCAGCACCCGCCAGCATAACCATCCATCCTGAAGACTTCAGCACTGCCTATTGACCCTCAATCACTTCCCGGAACAGTTCCCGAATCTTTTCCTTCGCCGCCTGCAGCGCCCTCTTGCCTTGCGGCGTTGCCCGATAGACTTTCCGCATTGAACGTCCGTTCCGCTGATTCGTTGAGTGCAGGTATCCTTTTTTCTCCAAACCGTTCAGCAGCGGATAAAGCGTGCCGGGGCTGATGCGATACCCATGACGCGCCAGCTCTTCCACCATGCCGAGTCCGAAGATCGGCTCCTCCACGGCGTGATGCAATACGTGGAGACGAATGAGGCCCGAATACAGATCGCGGTCATCATCGGATTTCGTTTTCGACATTCGAGTATGAACTCGCCCAGTATAAGGAAAGTGAGACGAGAGTGTCAATTTCTATAAATGGGTGTCCTGGGTGAAAAGACCCAGTGCTGTTGCCCGCGCACCCGGTGCCAATACGCGCGCGAGGCGCGATTCACCACGTTAGCCAAGGAATATCAATAACTTACGCAGTGGCCGGGAGCGTGCTTCTTCGCTGACCGGAGGAAGCTATGAGCATTCTGGCAAGTCCTTTCTTTCTGGTTTTGGTATTTCTCGTCCTGGCGGTAATCGGACTGGCACTCTATCGCAAGATGGTGGCGAACCTGGAAGACGACACCGTTCATCTCTCTGCCATCGAATCCGGTGCGATTCACCGGCAAGAGGAAATTGCGTCCCGCCTCGAAAAGATTGATTACTGGGGTAAGCGCGCCACTATAGTGGCCGGCATTTACGCTCTGGTCTACGGCGCCTACGAGATTTATCGCGCCTGGGTCGACAGCGGACACGTCAGCAACTAACGTCCGGTAGGGACTTGGCGGCCCGTACACCGCTCGCAATGGCGCCGTGCACGGTGCCCCAAAGTCCGGGCGGACAGGCGTGTTCGCCGGCGAAGTATAGTGTGTTCTCCACGGCTTCGGAGAGCGCATTCGCGGCGCTAAGCCCGTTGACACGTACATAGCTGTAGGCGCCGCAAGCCAGCGAATCGCTTCGCCAGTCGTGTACATAAACGCCTTCGAGCTGATCCTCCAACCACCTCCGTTCCACTTTGAGGATGTGAGCTAAGCTTTCCAGCGCCGCGTCCTGATGAGGCGTAGTGAGATGGTCCGCCGCCGGACCTCCGGCCCACGCCGTCAATAACGGCGCCTGGAGCGGCGCTGAACTCCACCAGGTCCGGAATGTCTCCCCCGGCGCATGCAGAAAGCTCATTGTCGCGAGTTCGTCGCGCGAGTCCCAAAACCTCTCGCGAAACCGCAGTACGACACGAATGGCGTTCCCCATCTCCATTGCATCCAGAGCCTCGCGGATCCTGGGCGGCTCCGGCTTAATCCGCACTCCACCGGATTTCAGAACCCCCAGCGGAATCGTAATGATGGCCCTGCGCGCATGAAAGTCGCCGGCTCGCACCTCGCCAGGCCTCCAGATAATTTCCGAAATCCTGGCCCCGAGTTGAAGTCTCACACGACCGGACGGAATCGAGCGCCACAACGCGTTCGGAATGCTGTCGTACCCATCGACTAACCGGAACGAGCGATCCCCGTTGGTCTCGTCCTCAGATCTCTGCTGTTGCGCAAGCGCGTGAACGCTGATCAGGCGCCGGTCCGCCGCGTTGAAGCCTTCCACGAAATCCGCGGCCCGTGCCTTCGCGTCCGAGCTGTGCTCGGAGTCGGCATCCAGAAACTGCTGAAACGAGCGATCTTCACCTTGTTCATTCAATGCTTCAAGCAATCGCCACGCAGCGTTGAACCACTCACCGCACTTGACGATCTGCCCCGCACGCACGCAGATGCTGTCGCCCGCCAACTCGCAGGCCAGCAGGCGATGGTGTTGCACCAGGTCGAAAATCTGCGGCGGTGTACCGTGAATGAACTCCGCGCCCAGCTCAATCGGCAGAGGACAGGCTGGATCGACGCGCGTATAGATCCGTCCGCCAATGCGATCGCGCGCTTCCAGGATGGTCGCGGGGATGCCACGCCTCGCCAACTCACACGCAGCCGCCAATCCCGCCACGCCGGCCCCGAGAATCAATACCTCATCGGCCACGATTCATTGGACGCGCGGCGCGGTCCGCAAGATAAAATAAATGTAGTTCTTGACGCACCCCGCCATACGAGACCTGTTCCAAAGCCTCAGCCGTAATCCAGCATTTCAAGAAGTGTTGGGCCAGCTCATGCGCGATCCGCACGCGCGCCTGTCGCTTTCCGGTCTCACCACAACAGCAAAAGCGGCTTATCTCGTGCTGCTCTGGCAGGCGACAGAGCGGCCCTTCGTGCTTGTCGTGGATGGCAACAAACAGGCCGAGACGCTCAGCGAAACCATCGAGACATTTTTCGATTTGCTGGTCACTTCCGACATTCCCAGGCCGCAGCTTGTCCCCGCGCTCGACGTCCTCCCCGCCCAACGGCTGTCGCCGCACAACGAGATTTCCGAGCAACGCGCCATCGGACTATGGCGGCTTGCGATGGGCCGCTCTCCCATCACCGTAACGCCGGTCGCTTCGGCGCTGCTGCGAACCGAAGCCCCCGACTTTTACCGCCAGCTCGCTCTCACCCTGCGCGTCAACGACGAAGTTCCACTGGAAGACGTCCTCGCGCATCTCGAAAGCATTGGTTACGAGAAGCGCGAGCCGGTGGAGATGGTGGGTGAGTATTCGCTTCGCGGCGGCATCCTCGACATCTTCCCGGCCGAAAGCCACAATCCCGTCCGCCTCGAATTGTTCGGCGACCTGATTGAATCCATACGCCGTTTCGATGTGGAAACGCAGCGCTCCATTCTGAAGATTTCAGAAGTCACCCTGCTGCCGCTGGTTGAATACCCCAGGACCCGCGCAGTGCTCCGTGAAATCGCGGAACAGATGGAGGTGCCGAGCCCCGGCGATACCTTCGCGGGTTGGGAATTCTGCGTTCCCCTGGTGCGTCCTCGCAATCACTCCCTCTTCACGCTGCCGTCCAACCCCGTCGTCGTTTTCGACGAACCGGAACAGATCGCCACAGCGGCAGAGCGTCTCTGGAAACGCCTGGAAGATCCCGACCGGCCGTCACCCTGCCCGCCCGACAAGAACTTTTTCCACTGGAACGAACTGCGGGCGCACGTGGAGGACAAGGCCGAAATCGAACTTCGGGAACTGGAACTCGGCGCGCTTAACATCGGCGCGCATATTGCCACCCGCCCTTCGATGGTCTTTCACGGCAGCATGCAGGTCGCCGTTGCCGAAGCACGAAGCCTCGTTGAACAAGGCAATCGTGTCATCTTCTTCGCCAAGTCGAGCGGCGAGTTGGAACGTATGGCCGATATCTTCCAGGAGTATTCGGTGCCCTATCAGCTCGGCATCGAGCCTTCCGACGCGACGCGGCCCTATCTCGCGGAGCGCTCGTACATGGCGGGCACCGTGGCGAGCACGTTCCTGGCGAAAGGCAATATCCGGCGCGGCGTTGTCTTTCCCGATTCACACATTGTCGTTTTTGGCTGCGAGGACCTGTTCGATACTTCGGAGGTCGTAGCGCGGCCCGGCCCCTCACGCGCGCAATTGGCCGCCTTCACCGCCGACGTAGCCGACCTGAAACCGGGCGATTATGTGGTCCACGTCACGCACGGCATCGGCAAATTCCTCGGTACTCGCGAGCTGACCCAGGGCGAACAGAGCGGCGATTTCATGCTCCTCGAATATGCCGGCGACGCCAAGCTCTACGTCCCGCTCACGCGGATGGACCTGGTCCAGAAATTCCGTGGCGCAGGGGAAGGCGCGGTGCCGACGCTCGACCGGCTTGGCGGTGCTACCTGGTCGCGCACCAAGTCGCGCATCAAATCCAAAATGCGCGACATGGCCGACGAGCTTTTGAAGCTCTACGCACAGCGCCGCATGACCGAGGGCTTCAGCTTCTCTACCGACAGCAACTGGCAGCGCGAATTCGAGGATGCCTTTGAATTCACCGAAACGAAGGACCAGCTCTCGGCTGTGCAGCAGATCAAGAAGGACATGGAAAGTCAGCACCCCATGGACCGGCTGCTGTGCGGCGACGTCGGCTTTGGCAAAACCGAGGTCGCGATGCGGTCGGCATTCAAGGCGCTCGGCGACGGCAAGCAGGTCGCGGTGCTGGCGCCTACCACGGTCCTCACATTCCAGCATTTCGAAAGCTTCAAGCGGCGCTTCGCCGCGTTTCCCGTGCGCGTCGAGATGCTCAGCCGTTTCCGGTCGGCCAAAGAGATCAAGCAGGTGCTGGCCGACACTGCCGAAGGCAAGGTCGACATTCTCATCGGAACGCATCGCCTCCTCTCCAAGGACGTGGAGTTTCGCGACCTCGGCCTGCTCGTCGTCGACGAAGAGCAGCGTTTCGGCGTCCGTCACAAGGAACGCCTGAAGCAGATGAAGAGGAACGTCGACGTGCTCACCATGAGTGCCACGCCGATTCCGCGCACTCTGCATATGTCGCTGCTCGGGATTCGCGACATGTCGATCATCGAAACGCCGCCCAAGGATCGCCTCGCTATTCACACCGTGGTGGCGCATTTCGACCCCGAACTGATCCGCACGGCGATCGACCAGGAAATCAGCCGCGGCGGACAAGTTTATTTCATTCACAACCGCGTCGACACGATCTTCCAGCGCGCCGCCTCGATTCAGGAGCTGCTGCCACATTGCCGCATTGGAGTCGGCCATGGACAGATGGGTGAAGGCGAGCTGGAACGCGTCCTGCTGGGCTTCATGCGGCACGAATACGACGTGTTCGTGTGCACCACTATCGCGGAGAACGGCCTCGACATCCCGCTCGCAAACACTATCGTCATCGAGCACGCGGAGCGCTACGGCCTTTCCGAGCTGTACCAGTTGCGCGGACGTGTGGGCCGGTCGAACCGCCGGGCTTACGCCTATCTGCTGGTGCCGATGGACACGGAGCTTAGCGAAGTCGCCCGCAAGCGCCTGGCCGCTCTCAAGGAGTTCAGCGACCTGGGCGCCGGCTTCAAGATCGCAGCCCTCGACCTGGAACTCCGCGGCGCGGGCAACATCCTGGGAGGCGAACAGCACGGCCACATCGCGGCGGTCGGCTTCGACATGTACATCCGTATGCTCGAGGAGACTGTGCACGAGCTCAAAGGCGAGGACGTGCCGCTCGAAGTACATGCGACGCTGAATCTCGGCCTCGACATCCGCATCCCGGCCGAGTACATCGCCGACGAGCACCAGCGGCTGCGGGCGTACAAGAAGATCGCCGACGTTAAGACCGCCGAAGACTCCGAACGCGTTCTCTCGGAATTGGCGGACCGCTATGGCCCCCCGCCCGAAGCCGTCGTCACTCTCCTGAAATTCTCAGTCCTGAAGAGCCGCGCACAGCGCCTGGGAGTGGAGGCCATCGATCGCCGGCACGGCGCCCTCAACGTGAAATTCCACAAGGACTCGCGCATCGATCCGAACCGGCTCATGCAACTCATATCCAGTGTCGAAGGAGCGCAGTTTACACCGGCCGGCGTGCTGCGGCTGCCGCTCGACGGTTTAAGCGCGCCGGCGCAGGTCCTCGAGTACGTTGGGGATCGACTCAGCGAACTTGCGTAACACTGCCGCTATAATAGGCACTACCTGAATTGGGCCACAGAGGGGGGAACCAATGGCTACTGCATTACGCGGTTCAGTTGGGCTGCACGGCAACAACTGGTATAGCGATATCGCAACCGTGCAAGACACGTTGAATCAGATCGCCGTCGTCTACGGGGGCGCGGCGCCGCCTTTTTTCACGCTGGGCTCGTACAGCCAGCAACTCGTCGACGCAATCAGACGCTTTCAGAGCGTCAATCACCTGGTCAGCGACGGACGAGTCGACAAGAATGGACCTAGTTTCCGGAAGATGTTGACGCTTTTGAATAAGCCGCTGCCGCCCGAGGGTCCGCCGTCTTCGCCATCAGTGGGGCCGCCATCCACTCCCGACGGGCCGCCTTCGCAACCTTCGCAGCCGGCCGTGAACATGGATAAGGCGTTCAAGGGCTTTCGCTCGTCACCCTGGAAGTTCACCGGTTCGGCCGGTCTCGGGGGTGGCATCTCGGTCTTGGGTGCAAGTTTCGGCTATCTCACTCTGCACAACGACAGTACCGGTGAGGACCAACAACTCGACTATGGAGCAGCGGGAGGCGGGATCAGCGTGGCACCCGGAAACTTTCAGTTTTCCACCGCATCGATGCCGAGCGGCGGCGTCGGCCACATCCTCGTTTCCTACCGCCTGCAACGCGACTTAACATTCGCGGATATGCAGGGGCTCGGTGGAATCATTGGCGGCAGCGTGCTTGCCCAGACAACGGGTCCGATTGGGGCGTCGCTCTCGATTTACTGTCTGGGAATCGACGTCATGTTAACGCCGGCATTGCTGTTTGGCGGTATTGGCGGCGCCGCGGCGCAAATGCTGAATCTCGCAACCATTGCAGATGCGATCGGCATCATGTGGGGCACCGTGAAGGGCACACCCGACGCCGGCATATCGATCCAAAGCGGCTATTTCCGATAACAGCTACTCAAAACGGAGAGCCACTAACGGGTCGACCCGCGAGGCTCTCCGCGCCGGCACACAACACGCCACCAGCGCGACCAACGTCAGTACGACGGGGACAGCCGCCATCGTCGTCCAGTCGTGCGCGCTCACGCCGAACAGAAGACTCGACAGGTAGCGGTTCATTACAAATGACCCGGCCAGGCCCGCGGCAATTCCGCAGCCGACCAGCAGCATGCCGCGGCTCAGCACCAGTTCGAAAATATCCAATTGCCGCGCGCCTAAGGCGCTGCGGATGCCAATCTCGCGCGTTCGTTGGGAAACCCAATAGGACACCACGCCGTAGATCCCGATGGACGCCAGCGCCAGGGCAAAAAAGGCAAACGTTCCGACAATCCCGGTGGACATTCTGCGTGTGCCAAGCGAATCGGAGACCACTTCCTGCATGGTCTTGATCGCGGCCAGGGGTTGCTCGGGATCGATCGCCCGGATGATTTGACGAACCTCCGGAATGATTCGTATGGGATCCTCCGTGGTGCGCACGACAAGTGTCATCCCCACGCCGGGGAGGTCGTGATAAGGCAGGTACGTCTGATAAGTGGGTTTGTCAGCGAGATCACTCGATTTCACATCAGCCACCACGCCGACGATCTCCTGCACATCCGAAATCGAATACTGCACCTTGATCTGTTTTCCCACGGGGTTCTCATTGGGCCAGAACTGACGCGCCATGGCTTCGTTGATAATGACAACCGCGCGACCCTTTGTGCCATCGAGTTCGGTGAACAAACGCCCCCGGAGGAGCCGCATCCCGATCGCCCGGAAGTATTCGGGCGTGACGATGATCTTATCGCTTACCGGCTGCCGATCTTTCGGGAAAGCCCGGCCCACAATCGCAATGTCACCGTTCACACTACCACCGTCGAGCGGAAGGTCCGTGATGGCGCCGGCAGCAATCGCGCCGGGCAGCGCCTTCATGCGAGCCAATGCCGTATCGAAAAACGCCTCCCGTTGTGAAGCTTCTTTGTATTTCGCCGAGGGCAACGAAACGTTCATGGTAAGAACATTCTCAGCGTGGAAGCCGGGGTCGAGCGACATCAGTCGGGCGAAGCTTTTCAGCAGCAATCCCGCGCCGATCAGGAGAACGCAAGCCACCGCGATCTCGGACACCACCAGCGCATTCCGGATGGGCCCGCGCCCACCCGCTGACAAGTGCCCCCAACCCTCCTTCAGCGCTTCATTCATTGACGCCATCGAAGCCTGAATCGCGGGCGCGAGTCCGAACAACAGGGCCGTGAGCAACGACGCCGCGCCTAAGAATACAAATACGCGCCAATCCGGGTCGAACGTGGGAGGCTTCAGAACACCCGCCGGCCAAATGGCCTCGAGCAAACGCGACGCGGCCAGTGACAACGCCAGGCCCGCGATTCCACCCCCTACCGCCAGCACCGTGCTTTCGACCAGTGTTTGCCGGATGAGATTCCAGCGGCTCGCGCCGATGGCCACGCGAATCGCAAACTCCCGCGAACGGGACGTCGCGCGCGCCAGCAGCAGGTTCGCCACGTTCACGGCTGCAATCAGCAGCAGGAGACCCGCTGCCGCGAGCAGGACCAGCAGCGTCGGGCGAAAGTTGCCGAACATCTGCTCCTGCAGTCTCTGAATGCGTATCCCGTGCCCGTTCTTGTTCCTGGCGTCGAACTCCTTCGCGAGGAGTGCGAGCCGTGGCCGCGCCTGGTCCATTGTGACGCCCTGTTTCAGGCGGCCCGCCACCGAGAGATAGTGCGTCCCAGCCCCTTTAAACGGAACATCCCGTTCGAGTGGCACCCACATATCCGCCGCCAGCCGCGTTCCCACGCGAAACGGCTCGAGCGGGAGCACTCCAATCACGACGTATTGCTTTCCGCTGACAATCAAAGTTTTCCCGAGAACGTCTCCTGCGCCGCCGAACTGGGACTGCCATAGCGTGGAACTGATGAGAGCGGTTCCGCCGGAGCCAGGTTTGTGTTCGTCTGCCGTGAAAACACGACCCGCGATTGGTTCGATACCGAAGGTGGTGAAGTAGTCTCGCGCCACCTGCATCATGCGAATGCGGCGCGGTTCGCCCGCGTTTGTGAGATTCACCGGGAGCGGGAACCACGCTGTCACCGACTGAAACACCGTATTGTTGCTCCTCCAATCGTCGAACTCTGGAAAAGATGCCGGAGTCAGGGTTTCGGGCGGCTGCACGTCGGCGATGGAGACCAGACGGCCCGAGTCGCGATAGGGCAGCGGCCGGATCAGGAAGGCATTGACCAGCGTGAAAATGGTCGCGTTTGCGCCGATTCCCAGCGCGAGCGTAAGCAAAACGATCAGCGTAAACGCGGGACGTTTCAGAAAGGCGCGTATGGCGTGACGAATCTCTTGGGGCATGGTTCGACCTATTGATTCTAGGACGAGACTTCACGCGGTTGGTTAGCGTGGAAGGGTGTCGCAGGCGGTTCTCTCGCTTTTACCGGGCTACCACGCTTCCAAAAAACAGGCGAAACCGCCTGCTTCGCCCTTCAACAGACGGCCGGATATTGAGCGAGACTGCCTCAGCGTGGCCACGGTAGTCGTCCGCGTCCCTGAAACCGGGCATTCAAATACTTCACCACCGTTTCGATCGAACCGCGTGCCGTGGACGCATCTATTTCCGGCGCTTCCACTCCCGAACCTTCTATCCACTGCCGCCAGCTTCGCAGTCGCTTGGCATGCGCTCCCGCGTCCGTATGCACCTGCTCGCCGTGAACCAACAGCGCCTGTTCCAGAGCCCCTGCAGCGCGTCCGGATGTCGTCAACTCGCCCTCCTGATCTACTCTGGCAAGCAAGTCCCGATCTTCAGCACCCAGCGCACCCATTTGCCAAGGCTCCCGCGACATACCGATCGCCAGGACGCAAGGCCACAATGCCCGATGCACAAACGTATCTTTGCCCGACACAAGCTTCGTAACCATCACGTCCGGGTGCTCTGCCAGCGCACACAGAACCCGAAACATCTCGTGGGACTTCGGATGTGCCCACCAGGAGCCGCTCACCGGCCCGCCGGCCACCATGGCGCACACGTTCGGCAGCTTGGGATCCGTCTTGAGCAGGAGCCCTGTCGATTCCAGATCCTCCAGAATATGTTCGAGCATCATTTCTATTGGGATATCCTGGAACTAGGGACTCACCCAATTCAAATTCTAAAGGGAACAAGGTATCTTAGATGACCGCAACAGCAGCCGGTCCTACCGACCGCCGCGCAGAGCAGGTCTCTCAGTCCACGATCGGACTTAAAGCCGTGATGGCGATCACAGGCTTGATTTTATTCGGTTTCGTATTCGTTCACCTCCTGGGCAACATCCAAGTCTTCGAAGGCGAGGAGAAGATCAATCACTATGGTGAGCTGCTTCGCGTCTACCCGGGACTTCTCTGGACCATTCGCAGCATCCTCCTGCTCGCGGTGCTGTTACACATCTGGGCGTACATACAGCTTGGACTGCGAAAACTGAAGGCTCGCCCCATCGGGTACGTAAAGAAAAAGGCAGCCGGCTCCAATATCGCCGCACGCACGATGTATTGGAGCGGACCGATAATCGCTCTCTTCGTTGTCCTGCACATCTTCCACTTCACCACCGGCACTCTCGCGGGTTCGACGTTCCGCGAAGGAAAGATCTGGGAGAACATGGTGGGCGCGTTTCACAGCGTGCCGATCGCGGTGGCCTACGTCATTGCCATGATTCTCCTCTGCGGGCACTTGTATCACGGTCTGTGGAGCTGGCTGCAATCACTGGGCATAAATCATCCCCGCTACACGCCGATTTTCAAGCGTGTCGCCGCCGCGATTGCCGTGATCATTTGCTTAGGTTTCATATCCATCCCGGTCGCAATAGTCACCGGACTTTATCCCCAATAACGACATGCATCTGGATTCGAGAGTTCCAGCCGGTCCCATAGAGAAACTTTGGGACCAGGCCCGCTTCGAGATGAAGCTGGTGAACCCCGCGAACAAGCTGAAGCATTCCATAATCGTCGTTGGCTCCGGCTTGGCCGGCGCATCCGCGGCCGCAACGCTCGGCGAGCTGGGATACAACGTGAAGTGCTTCTGCTTTCAGGATTCCCCCCGCCGGGCGCACAGCATCGCGGCGCAAGGCGGCATCAATGCTGCCAAGAACTATCAGAACGACGGCGACAGCATTTTTCGGCTGTTCTACGACACCGTGAAGGGCGGCGATTTCCGCTCGCGCGAAGCAAACGTCTATCGCCTGGCGCAGATCAGCGTCAACATCATCGACCAGTGCGTGGCGCAGGGGGTTCCGTTTGCGCGCGAGTACGGCGGAACGTTGTCCAACCGTTCGTTCGGCGGCGCGCAGGTATCGCGAACGTTCTATGCGCGCGGCCAGACTGGGCAGCAGCTTTTGCTCGGGGCGTACCAGGCCCTGGAGCGCCAGGTCGACGCCGGACGGGTCACCATGTATCCCCGCACGGAAATGCTCGACCTGATCGTAATCGACGGCCGGGCGCGCGGCATTGTCACGCGCAACCTCGTCACCGGAAAAGTCGAGTCGCATATCGCCGACGCCGTTGCCTTGGGCACGGGTGGCTACGGGAATACCTATTACCTCTCGACGAACGCAAAAGGCTCCAACTGTACCGCCATCTGGCGCGCTCATAAGCGCGGCGCGGCTTTTGCAAACCCCTGCTTCACGCAGATCCACCCGACCTGCATTCCGGTGTCCGGTGAATATCAATCCAAGCTGACGCTGATGAGCGAATCGCTGCGCAACGACGGCCGCATCTGGGTCCCCAAGAAGATAGGCGACAAGCGCGCCCCGGGCCAGATCTCCGAGGAAGAGCGCGACTATTACCTGGAGCGCAAGTACCCCAGCTTCGGCAATCTCGTGCCGCGCGACGTCGCATCGCGCAATTCGAAAGCGGTATGCGATGAAGGCCGCGGCGTGGGCGAAACCGGCCTCGGCGTTTATCTCGATTTCGCCGACGCGATCCGCCGTCTCGGCGTCGACGTGATCCGCGACCGATATGGCAACCTCTTCGAAATGTACCAGCGCATCACCGACGAAAACCCCTACCAGGTCCCGATGCGCATCTTCCCCGCCATTCACTACACCATGGGCGGGCTCTGGGTTGACTATTACCTGATGAGCACCATCCCCGGCTTGTTCGTGATCGGCGAGGCCAACTTCTCCGACCACGGCGCCAATCGGCTCGGCGCGAGCGCGCTCATGCAGGGCCTCTCGGACGGCTACTTCGTGCTGCCTTACACCATCGGCGACTACATTGCGCGCTACAAATTCGAAAAGGTCGAATCCAGCCATCCCGACGTGACGCGCGCCGAATCCGAAGTCGCCGATATGACGAAGCAGCTTCTCTCGATTAAGGGAAAGCGCACCGTCGATTCGTTCCACCGCGAGCTCGGCAAGATCATGTGGGACGAATGCGGCATGGCGCGTAACGCAGAAGGTCTGCAGCTGGCCATCGGAAAGATCCGCGAACTCCGGGGGCAATACTGGAAGGACGTCAACGTCCCCGGAAGCGCCGAAGACCTGAACCAATCCCTCGAAAAGGCGGGCCGCGTCGCCGACTTCTTTGAGCTGGCCGAGCTGATATGCGTCGACGCGCTGCATCGCAACGAGTCGTGCGGCGGCCACTTCCGCGAGGAGTACCAGACCCCGGATGGGGAAGCGCAACGCAATGACGACGAGTTCTCATATGCGGCGGCGTGGTCCTATGAGGGACCGGACACACCATCCCATCTCGACAAGGAGCCTCTGACCTTCGAATACGTTCATCCCAGCCAACGGAGCTACAAGTAATGAGACTGATCCTCCACATTTGGCGGCAAAAGAGCCCGGCGCAGCGCGGGCAGATGGTTCGCTACGAGATGAACAACGTGAACCCGGACATGTCCGTGCTGGAGATGCTGGACGTCTTGAACGAAGAGCTGATCACAAAAGGTCAGGAGCCGGTAGCTTTTGAGCACGATTGCCGCGAAGGCATTTGCGGCTCCTGCGGTTTCATGATTAACGGCGTTGCACACGGTCCGCTGCCGGCCACCACGGTTTGCCAGTTGACCATGCGTCACTTCAAGGACGGCCAGGAGTTGTACCTGGAGCCTTGGCGCGCGCGGGCATTCCCGGTTATCAAGGACCTGGTGGTCGATCGGTCGGCGTTCGACCGTATCATCTCCTCCGGCGGATTCATCACTAGTCCGACCGGCAGCGCACAGGACGGCAACACTATTCTGATTCCCAAAGAGGCCGCCGATCGTTCCATGGACGCCGCGGCCTGCATCGGCTGCGGCGCCTGTGTCGCGGCCTGTCCTAACGCCTCGGCGGCGCTATTTACGGCCGCCAAAATGTCGCACCTCGGCCTGCTCCCGCAAGGCCAGCCCGAACGCCAGCGCCGAGCCCTCCGCATGGCCTCTCAGCACAATCGCGAAGGATTCGGAAGCTGCACCAACATCGGCGAGTGCGAGGCGGTCTGCCCGAAGGAGATCAAGATCGAAGTGATCAGCCGCATGAACGGCGATTACTTGGGCGCACGTTGGAAGTCCCGGCAGAAGGGTGCTTAGGAAACCGTAGTAGACAGCGGGCGGTTTAGAAGGGTGAAGCGCGGTTTCGCCTCCGCGTTCCCGGCGATCCAAAGCCAGGCGGAATCGCCTGCTCGACCCTTCCACCGCCTGCTGGACGTGGGTTTTCGACCGTGCTAGTCAAAGCCCCAGCGCCTTATCGATCTCCGGAGTAATCCGCGCCAGCATATCGGGGTTATGGACAATATTTCTAAGTCCGTACCCGGCGTGCTGATCTACAATCACCTCCGCCGCCGCCAAAGCAAGCTCATAGGCTAATCGCGCATGTGTAGAATCAAGCCTCGAAAAGCTTGGCCCCATCTGTTCAAGCTTCGGAATTGCGCCCGCCGCAATCGCCTGTTGTAGCTCCGCCCGCGCACTCGCTGGCAGCCGAGCCCCTGAGAGCTTCTGCGCCAGCCCCTCGTGTACCCAAGCCGGAAATGATCCAATGTTCGCAAGGCAGGCATGGACCATCTCGTGCGCCAACGTCTCACGCATCTGCGGTGTCAGCGTGCTGGCATCCGCGGACACGTGAATCCGCCCGTCGTACTGACCTCCGCTCCACTCCGCCGCGCCCGTGGTCTGCAGGTATGCCTGGCGGCTCTGGACTACGGCTGTAATTCTCTCGTCCGTCGCACACCCGAGTTGATCGGAGATGTGCGCGAACTGCTCATCCAGCACGCCCAGCATCGACCGAGCCGTATCCGCGGGGAGCGAGGAACCCTCGTATCGAAGAGCCACGCGCATGCCGTACAGCTTGTCACCGCTTTTATCCGCGGAAGCTTCATGTTCCACCTGACGATACATCGCCGCCAGCCGATCGTCGGGTTGTATCTCGAGCGACAGCTTCCAATATTCGAGCGCGTGCCTAACGTCATCTGTCCGGTACGACGCCATCCCTGCCAAGTCGAGCAGAATTGCATTTCGCGGGTTGAGTTTGAGCAATGGCTCGATCCGCTCGAGCGCCTTTGCAGGCTGATTAGTGTTCAACAGGTCGACGATGCTGCCGAGTAAAGGATCGTTTGAACGGGGAATGGTCACTTGCCTGACTGGCACCGAGGCCGCGGTCGAACTGCCTGTGACGGAGGCCGCGTCCCGTCGCTGCTGATCGAAGTTCTCCAGCCCGCTAAGTTCGTCTTTAGTGACGTATCCGACCCGCTGCTTCCCATCCACCGTAGCGGCGATCTTGTAGCAATCAGAGCCGTCGGAAAGCACAAACCGGACCTCCACCGGTGTTCCGGCGGCCATCTTGGTAAGCACGGGTTCCGAGTCGCCGCACGATTCACGGAGCGGCGCCTGGTCCTGCTTCACCGTGACTGCGAACAACAGGACGACAATACCCACCATGCCCCGATGCTAAGGTGTCCGGAGCCGAAAGTCTCTCGGGTGTAAACCTGAGTCTCGTTTAGTGAGCACCATAAGAAACACACACGATCCGATTCCGGCGCTGGTCGAGGCGGCGGGGAACGGCGATTCTAAAGACGAATTTATACGACCGGGAACTGCTAGGGCATTGGACCGAGGGTCGGGCACCGCGGTGCTGCCTCGGAGCGTTGCCCAGCGGGCGATTAACTGGGTCGCGGGATGGTTGCTGCGCCGCAAAGCAACACCGCGCGGCGAAAAAGCCCGTGCGTTCCTGGTGAGGTCTAAAAGGCAGGCAAAACCGCCTGCTTCACCTACCTCCACTACGCCTGCGTGAGACCGAGACCGGGACGGGATGGGAGGATCAGCTTTCCTTCCTTGACGGTGACGCCGCTAAACGGGTCGTTCGAGATCAGCAGATTCCCGTCGAGATCGGCGTAGTCGACCAGCGGGGAGAGATGCGCCGCGGCCGTAACCGAAACAGAACTGGAAATCATACATCCGAGCATGGTCTTGAACCCGAGCGCCTTCGCGATCTGAATCTCGCGGTAAGCCTCCAGGATGCCGCCACACTTGTCGAGTTTCACGTTGATCCCGTCGAATACGCCGATCAGTTTGGGAATATCGCTGGGATGAAGAACCGACTCATCGGCGATCAGCGGCAGGTGGACGCGCTCGTGTACCCAACGGATTTCGTCGAGCATGTGAGCCGGCATCGGCTGCTCAACAAACTCCACGCCTTTCGTCGCGAGCCAGTTGATCTTGCGAACGGCCACTTCCTTATCGGTCCAGCCCTCATTGGCATCGACGCGGAGGGGTTTGTCGGTCACACTGCGGACAGCTTCGATCGTGGGTTCGTCCGTGTCAAGCCCGACCTTGACCTTTAGTACCGGGTAGGCAGCGGCTTCGCGGACCTTCTGGCGAGTGATTTCGGGGGTGTCGATGCCGATGGAAAAAGTCGTGACCGGGGCGTCCGCTGAGTCAAGGCCGAAGTAGCGATAAAGCGGAACCCCGAGTTTCTGGCCCACCCAGTCCATGAGTGCTATGTCGATTGCCGCCTTGCCCGCGTTTTCACCTTTGACGTGCTCGAACACCTGGGCCACGACCTTGTTGAATTGCCAGGGATCGGCGGAGGTCAGAAGGCCGCGGACCGATTCCACCGCCTTCTGCGCGTGCTCGGCATCTTCTTTGTAGCGGACGATGGGAGCGCCCTCACCGTGGCCCGTGATCCCGTCGCGGATGTAACGAACATAGAGCGTGTCGCGGTATTGGCTCGAGGACATCACTGTGGTCCAGGCATGTTTCAACTGGACACGCTTAATTTCTGTTTCGAGGCGGACCCCCGAAGGTTCGGCTGACGCGCCGGCGGCTGTGGCGGCAACCGCCGCCGATTTCATCCATTCCCTGCGATTCATGGGTTACTTGATCCTTCTTGCGGCGACCAGGAGCCGGGTCCAGTGCTCGTCGCCAAGATGGCAGATTTGCACGATCGGGTGTTGATACGCTGTCGCGTTGATGAATTGGCCATCGCCGATGTACATGCCGGTGTGCGTAATCTTCTGCGGCGACGAACCAAAGTACAGGAGATCGCCGGGCTGCAGGTCCGACTTCTCGACCGGCTTCAGCCCATCCCAATTCGCCTGCGGGCCGGCATCGCGCGGCAGAACATAACCGAGGCGGCGGTACAGCATCTGCATGAATCCCGAGCAATCGTAGCCGAAGGTCGAGACGCCACCCCAGAGATAGGGAAGGCCGACGAAGCGCTTGCTCCACTCGATTACTTCGGGAATGGTCATTGTCGGCAGCGTTTTGGTGATGTCTCCGGCCTGGATCCAGGCAGTGCGGCCGTCGGGCAGGCGCACCTGAATAAACCGGCCATCGACCGGCGTGCCGGCCAGTTCCAGTTTCGACTCAAACGGGATCGTGATTACCGGCTGATGCTTCGTGATGTCGGGCTCCCGGTAAAGACTCGCAAAAAGGCTCGAGACCTGGGCGGTCTCTCCGGCCTGCGCGTACGGCTTGGATTTGGTGGCGGAAGACGATGGAATCCAGCCGGTGTAATCGTCTGGCGTACGAATGCGGAGCCAATCCGCATTTCGCTCGAGGATGCCCACGTTGGTTGAAAAAATGGCCTGCGACACCACGTCCGCGTCCGCGCTCGGATTGGAGTACAGGTTGGCGACAGGCTGAACTATGACGGCGTTCTCAACGGACGCAGAAGTATTGGGCGGAACCGCGAACATAGCGAAAAGAACGACGAGAATCATTTAAATCTTATTGTCGCAAGCCATTCCGAGGCTCGCTCGATCTTGTTGCTCATCGGTTGATCCTCGGTCCAGGGCGGGCAGATTTGTTTGAAGCGGTCGCGAATGCCCTCGATTGCGGGGCTGGACCGCAGGGGGCGCAGGAAGTCGAGCGCCCGGACCGCAGACAGGAGCTCAATGGCCAGCACGCGGCGCGTGTTGCGCACCACCTGCTTGAGCTTGAGCGCCGAAGTCATACCCATGCTGACGAAATCTTCCTTGTTGCCGCTGGTGGTGATGGAGGTGGTGGATGCGGGATGCGAGAGGACTTGGTTTTCGGCGGCAAGGGCGGCGGCGGTGACCTGCATCATCATGAAGCCGGATTCCAGGCCGGCGTGGTTGGTGAGGAAGGGCGGCAGGCCTTCGTTGAGCGCGGGGTTGACGAGGCGATCGACGCGCCGCTCCGATATTCCGGCCAGCGCCGAGATGGCGGTCGCCATGGCATCGAGTTTGAAGGCCAGCGGCTCACCATGGAAATTTCCGCCCGAGATGATCTCGTCGTCAATCACCAGCGGGTTGTCGGTGACGGAGTTTAACTCGATCTCGAAGGTGCGGCGAGCTTCGGCCAGGACATCCCGAACGGCCCCGTGTACCTGCGGCGCGCAGCGGAGTGAGTAGGCATCCTGCACGCGCCGGCAGGTGATGTGTGACTGACGGATCTCGCTTCCCTCGAGCCATTGCGCCAGCTTGGCGGCGCTCGTGACCTGGCCGGGATGCGGACGAATGGCATGCAGGCGGGGATCGAAGGCGCGGGGTGTCCCGCGCAGGGCGTCGAGGGTCATGGCGCAAATCATGTCCGCGGAACCGGCCAGACGCTCGGATGCAGCCAGTTCAAGGCAACCGATGGCGAGCATGGCCTGCGTACCGTTTACCAGGGAAATACCCTCCTTGGCGGCCAGGGTTAAGGGTTCGAGGTCGACACGACGAAGAGCCTCGGCGCCGGGCAGTCGTCGCACGTCGACTTCAGCTTCGCCCTCGCCGATCAGGACCAGCGCCATGTGGGCCAGGGGCGCGAGGTCACCGCTCGCGCCGACGCTGCCTTGCGATGGCACAACCGGCGTGACACGGCTATTGAGCAAATCGCAGAGGCGCTGAGCGACGATGGGCCGGATGCCGGAAAAACCCTTGGCGAGAACATTGGCGCGGATGAGCATCATAGCCCGGACTTCCGCCTGGCTCAGCGGGTCGCCTACGCCACAAGCGTGAGAGCGGACCACGTTGCGCTGAAGTTGTTCCAATTCGTCGGCCGGAATGCGCACGTCGGCAAGTAGGCCGACGCCGGTGTTCACGGCGTAGACCGGGGCTTCTCCGGCGGCCAGGCGCTCAACAACCGCCCTGGACCGCTCCATGTTTTGCATGGCTTCGAGACCAATCTCGACTGCATCGCCCCCCACGGAAACTTGCACAACGTCGTCAATGGTGAGATGAGAACCGTCTAATGTGCGGACGCGGGACATTAGCAGCACTATAGCGCCCTTGAGGTTGGACTAGCAGACCGGCAGAAGCCAGGCAGGCTGAATGCATGCCCCTGGCTCGCAATCTGTTGAGTCATGAAGGTGTCGCAGGCGGTTTCGCCGGTTCTGCCACGGGGGCTAGCGTGCTGGTGCCGGCCATTATTACGCCAACGGGCCCAAGGTTCTAGCTGACGAAGACGTGAATGCCCGCCAATCGGATTCGCCGACAGTATTGCTATGCTCTTACCAATGGGCCGCTACCTGATAATTCTGCTGATTGGTTCGTTGAGTTTGGCCGCGGCGCCCGCGGCTCGGGATTCGCAATCCGATGCGCGTCTGAAGAAAGCGTTCCGCCGTCCACAACAGAACGGCTGGGTTTATGTACACCTCGAAGGCACACCCGCGGAGATCGGTTTTCAACACGGTTACCTGCTCGCGCCCGAGATCCTGGACGCCCAGAAAACGGTTTCGCTCGGCATGATCCACGACACCAAGAAGCCCTGGGCGTTTTTCCGGAAAACCGCGGAGGAGGTGCTTTGGCCGCACGTTGAAGCCCAATATCGCGAGGAGTTGAAGGGCATCGCCGACGGTTTAGCGGCAAAGGGCGTGAAACTCGATCTGTGGGATGTGGTCGCGTTGAATGCCTGGCTGGAGCTATCGCCCTATTACGTGAACTGGTACGACAAACACCACAACCAGACGGCCATGGCGCTGCCGGTGCCGGAGCACTGCAGCGCATTTGTGGCGACGGGGAGTTACACGGCGGACGGCAAGCCGGTCATCGCGCACAACAACTGGACCGAATACAAGGAAGGCTCGCGCTGGAATATCATCTTCGACGTTCACCCGGCACAGGGCCATCGCATCCTGATGGACGGTATGCCCGGTCTCATTCATAGCGGCGACGATTTCGGCGTCAACGATGCGGGAATCGCGATCACCGAGACCACCATCGGTTACTTCCACGGATTCGACCCCGACGCAATTCCCGAGTTCGTGCGGGCGCGTAAGGCGATGCAGTATGCGACCTCTGTCGACGAGTTCGCCGCGATCATGAAAGAGGGCAATAACGGGGGGTATGCGAATACCTGGCTGATTGCCGACGCGAAGAACAACGAGATCGGCAGCCTGGAACTAGGGCTTCTCAATGTAACCCTGAAGAAGACGAAAGACGGCTTTTTCGTGGGTTCCAACTATCCTGAAAATCCCAAGCTCATCGCGGAGGAGGCATCGGATTATCCGATCGACGATATGACCATCAGCGCGAATGCCCGCCGGGTGCGTTGGAACGAACTGATGTCGGAGACGAAGGGCAAGATCGACGTAGCGGCGGCTCATCGCTTCATGGGCGACCACTACGACACGTTCGACAAGAAGGAGCAGCCGAACGAGCGGACGCTGTGCGGGCATATTGACCTGTCGCCGCGCGGCTCACAGCCGTGGCAGCCCAAGTATGGTCCCTGCGGAGCCGTTCAGAACAAGGCGGCGGACGCTAAAATGATTACCGCGATGACGTTCACGGCAGCGATGGGACATGCCTGCGGGCTCAACTTCAAGGCCGCCCAGCACCTGAAGGAACACCCCGAGTTCGAATGGGAAAAGAGTGTCCTCAAGGACCTGGATGCGTACCCCTGGACCACGTTCGAAGCGGCCCGCTAACGATCATTCCGATCAGCCGCCAGTGACGGCGAAGCGCAAGGCGGAGGCTGAAAAGCATGCCGTCCCCGAGCTGGTGGTGATTACTGGCTTGAGCGGTTCGGGTAAAGGAACCGTCCTCAAGGCTCTGGAAGACCTGGGCTACTACGCGGTGGACAATCTGCCGCTGGACCTGATGCCGAAGTTCGCGGAGCTCGTTCACGATTCGACGCGGCGGGCGGCGCTCGTGGTAGACATTCGCGAGGGCGAGACCCTCAAGCGATTTCCGGTGGTTTTCAAGCGCATCCGGCAACGTGTGCAGACGCGTTTGTTGTTCCTCGAGGCGGAAGATGCGACGCTGCTGCGCCGATTCAGCGAGACCCGGCGACCGCACCCGCTGGGGACAGAGCAAACCGTCTCCAAGAGCATTGAGTCCGAACGGCAGCAGCTTGCGACGATCCGGGCGCTGGCCGATAACATCATCAATACGTCGAAGCTCAATGTCCACGAGCTGCGCGATCTGATTGCAGACGAGTTTCGCGGCGATCGCGAGGAATCGAAGATTCGGATCGATATTACAAGCTTCGGCTATCGATACGGTGTGCCGGCGGATAGCGACCTGGTTTTCGACGTACGGTTTCTTCCCAACCCGAATTACATTCCCGAGTTTAAGAAGCTGACGGGGAAGCATCCACGCGTGGCGCGATACATCCGCTCGTTTCCGCAGACCCGGGAGTTCATGGAACGCATCACGGATCTGCTGATCTATCTGCTGCCGCATTATATCGGCGAGGGGAAGAGCTATCTGACCATCGCGTTTGGGTGTACCGGTGGGCATCACCGGTCCGTTTTGATTGCGAGCGAGATACGGAAGCGGCTGGCTCATGCGGGCTATAAGGTGAAAGAGACGCACCGCGACGTTGGAAAGGGGCCATAGCGAGTGGCGGCCGGATACAAATGGCACCCGATCAGGGATCTGGACGGCAATTCACAGTCACTGACCGACGGCGAACTCGAGGCTCTTGGCCGGGTCTGGCGAATTCAAAAGACGGAGCTCGAAGAACGGCAGGTTTTGGTCGAATTTGAGCATCGCCTTCGCCGTGAATGGGCCATCGAGACCGGGATTATTGAAGATCTTTACACCCTGGACGGGGACGTAACCACAACTCTCATCGAACGAGGGATCAATGCCGGGCTGATTCCGACGGGCGCGACCAACAGAGACCCGACATTAGTCGCGCGTCTGATTCAGGATCATTACGTCGCGTTGGAGGCGATGTTTGATTTTGTCGCGGACAGGCGACGGCTCTCCACAGGCTATATCACAGAACTCCACGCTGCCTTACTCCGCGATTTGAATGTTCATGCCAGTGTGGATCAGTCCGGATGGTTGTATGAAAGGCGGCTTGAGAAGGAGCAATACAAGTCGGAGCCGAACAGTCCGGCGCGCCCTGACGGAACGATTCATGAGTATTGTCCGCCTGAGCACGTCGCATCGGAAATGAACGAGCTCATCCGCATGCACGGCGAACATCAATCGAGAGGAGTACCCGTGGAGGTGGAGGCGGCATGGCTGCACCACCGGTTCACGGAGATCCATCCTTTCGCGGATGGGAATGGCCGGGTGGCTCGGGCGATCGCCAGCCTGGTATTTATCAGGGACGGGTGGTTTCCACTCGTTATCCGTCGCGCCGACCGCGCCAGGTATATTGACTCGTTGGGGAAAGCGGACGCGGGCAATTTACGGCCGCTGATCGCGCTATTTGTCGAATCTCAACGCACCACACTGATCGCAGCGAGCGAGATCGCCTATGATGGCGGCCCCGTCGCTTCGACGCATGACGCTGTGCTGGCAGTGCGCCATCGGCTCCTTCAGAAAGAAAATATTCCCCCCAGTTGGATCCGCGCCAAGGAAAACGCTGGGGTGCTCCTGGGAGTCGCGACAGAATGTCTGCGAGAGGTGGGACAGGACCTTACGAACGAAATTGGCAGTCTCCGACGCAGTTATAAGTTTGGCGTGACTGAGAGCGATGCCACGGCAGGCCTCGTTCTAAACGCCGGCCGACCCGACGAACTCGTGATCTTCTTTCACCAGATTGGTCAGCGCTTCATTGGCATGATCGGAGTTACGGCGACTTTAGTGATCGATGAGAACCAAAGAATACCCATCGATAGAAGTTCGTTTCAGATCAATTACGAGGAAGACGTTAAGAAAGCGAAAGCCCGCTTCACTCCATGGCTGGACGGAGTGATTGTGCGGGCACTGGATGCGTGGCGCCGGACGCTTTGATCCTCGAAAACCACCACATCGCCGCCCAGCCCGCCAGCCCAATCAAACAAGCCGTCGCCCCACCTAAGAACCGCAATGGCTGGATGTGCAGCGTGTCGAGCCAGATTCGAAAGGCTCCATACACCACGCCATACATACCGAAGAAGAAACCGACCGGACGCGGCTTACGATCGAGCCAATAGAACATCGCGGTGAATGCGATCAGAAACAGAAACTCGATAATGCCCAGGTCATACCGTGTGCCCTGAGGGAATCGAACGCCGATCCAACTGGTGGTTGGGATGCCCGGATGATCGTGTGCCAGCGAACAGCCCAGCCGGCCGAAAATCCAGGCGCCAGGCAGTGCGAAGGCAATAATATCCAGGCGTCGCAGGGTTTCGAAATTAGAAAGGCGATGCAGGCGGCACCAGATGATGGCTCCCAATAATCCTCCCGCAAGACCCCCGAGCGACGCGATTCCACCCTTCAAGCGCACGATCTCGAGCGGATCGGCGAAGAAAGCGGGAATGTCTGACAGAATCGTCTTGGCCGCGTGAGCGCAGAAGAATCCGCTGAGCAGAATCCAGACACACAGGCGCGACATGCCTTCCACATCAACGCCGTGGCGTTGCGACCGGCGCAGGATTGTCCAGCGGCCCACCACGATCGCCACAATCACCATAACGCTGAAGGCGTAGATCGTGAAGCGGCCGGCGATCACCAACACAGGCTGCGGAAAATAGGGAATCATCGCTTCGTCCTACTGCTTGATAAACGAGATTCCCAAAGGGGCGGTACCGGGCGTCGCGACGGTTTTGACCTGGTCGTTGTAGGTATCGATCACCGAGATCGAGTTGCCGTCGTGATTATTTACAACGACGTAACGATCGCCATATGCGACAGCGGCATCGACGGGCCCGAGGCCCACCTGGTAGGTCTGGACGATCTGATACCGGGTCGTCTCCAATACCTGAACCTGTCCGCCCGACGTGTTGCTCGTGATGTAGGCGCGCGAACCAGTGGAGTTGAATGCGACGGCTACCGGCGCCTGGATGCCGAGCGTGTTGGCGACCGTATTCGTCAACGTGTCGATGATGTAGACCGCCCCGCCGAGCGGGAACGTCACGTAAGCTTGCGTGCCATCGGGCGTCATAAAAATGCCCTGCGGATAGCTTGTCACCGGAATCGAGGCGATGATGGTGCGCGAAGCGATATCGATCACCTGCACAACGGGATTGTCCGGATTAAAGCTGGTGATGTAGGCGCGTGTCCCATCGGGAGTGATGGCGACGCCATCGGGATTGACGGTGAAATCCGTCTTCAACGTGAAAGTGACCTTATTACTGGGGAGGTCGATAAAGTTCACCGCGTTGTCAAAGCTGGTGACCAGTGCGGTTCTTCCATCAGGAGTGGTGGCGATCTGAAGCGGCCGGGACACGACCGGAATGTGCGCCACGGTCGCGTAAGGACACGTCGAGATGCGATCAACGAGTCCGTTGGGGTGATTGACTCGCAAAAGATCGGGTGATGTAGCGGGATCGCACGTGTTACGGGGGGCCGGATCAGAGGTCGAGCGGATCGCCATAAACGGCAGAGGGAGAACCTGCGGCGGAAGATAGGATACAGCGGGCGCAGAGGGCGCCGCCGTCGTCTGGGCAGTGCCGGGCCGGCTGTTACTGGCCGATGCGCCCGCCGGCGAAGAAAAGGGAACAAAGAACGGAATCACCGCCGCCTGGGAATCCGGCTGACCGAGCGAGCCGTTGTGCGAACAATCCCAGTTGCCGGCCGGGTTGGGGAACGTCAGAATGCCAAGGAAGGTGACATCGACCTCGACAGGAGTGTTCCCCACACAAGTCACGAAACTGAAGCCGAGCGGGGTCGGCTCGCAGCTATCGCACTCCTGGCAGCCCGCAACGAACACAAGAATCGCAACGAATAGAAGTCCGTGAATGATTTTCATCGCGGCTTCCTCACTGGAAGACCACCGTCTTGCCGTTGAAATAAGTGAACAGCGCCACGCCGAAATCGAGGCCGCCGGCATTCAGATTGGCCGCCGCCGATAATGGAACGCTGACAAGGTAGACAACGCCTTTTGACTGTAGAGGGTTCGTATGCGCGGCCGGCATATTCGACATCACCATCGGGGGAACCGTAAAGCTTCCGACGCCCTGCGGCGCCAAACACGCAAAAACCGTGCTCGCATTGTTCGGCAGATCAACTCCGAAGCCGAGAATCGCAACCAGTTGGTTGGAGTCGCCGCCGCTCCAGGTCAAGGTGAGGGGCTGCGTGCGGTCGATGACGGTGACCTGGTCTCTGTTGGTCCAGGTCAAAGGCTCGGGGACGCTCATAGTGACCGAAAATGCGCCAACGTCGTTGCCGCCGAGGCTCGTCACGGTATAGTCACCCGGATCGAGGAAGAGCGTGTTGCGCAGCATGTTGTTGCTAAGGGAACTGCCCAGGAATCCGACCCGGCTGCCTGCCAGCAACTCCGTCAGCGTGCGCATGCCGTTTGGTCCCGACAGCGTGAACAGCGGCCCGAGATCGAGGGCCTGAGCGGGGGCGGTCGCGAGCGGGACAGGGTCGCCGACCAGCAGGTCGCGCTTGATGCTGTACGAAGTGCAGGTTCCCGGAGGCGGGTAGGAGCTGAGCGGATTGAATGCGGAAGTCGAGCCCTCCACCTGGTAGGCCGCCGATGCATGGTAGTCGGCGGTAACGTCAATTGGCGCGCGAACGCCTACATCCTGGTGCGTGGTGCCGCGGACTGCAACGAAGCCGCCAATTCTCCCACCATTCACCATCGTGGAGGTCAGCGCGTCCTGCGAGTTATAGCAGTTGCCATCCGACCCGGCGATTGCCATCGTGACCACATTGCTGACCGTGCTCCCTTGCGTACGCACGAAGACAGGCACATAGCAGCCGGATGGAGCCGAGTCGGGCACGGTGAAGTTGATCTGATCCACTCCGGCGTTCCCGGCGGCGCGACCGCTGTAGGAGATGTCCGCGGGTAGGCCACCTACGAACACCTCAACCTGGGTCGGCAAACTCGAGCTGCCATCGGGCGGAACGTTATCGCCGCCGTCAACAGGCCCCAGACCGGTGCCGGAAAGGACCATGGCGTCGCCCGGTAGCGCCGGTGCAGCAATTGAGTTGAGCGTCGCCGAATCCGAATCGGAAAGGATATTTCCGGGTCCCACTCCTTGGCCGGTTGCGGTGTAGATGCCGAAAGCGCTGTTGGCGATGCGCACCGTCATTGGATTGCTGCGCGCGTTCCCGACAAGAACCCGGACGGATGCCACGCCGACCGGCGCGTTGGATGGCATGATGGCATTGATCTGCGAGCTGCTGACGTAGATGGGGATGGCATTGACGGTCGTTGAGCCTTTGATGACGATCACCGATACGTTGGCGAGGGATGTGTCGTAGGGATAGTCGGTCGCTTGTTGTGCATCGTCCGGACCCAGGCGCGCGCCCGAAATGGTGAAGATCGATCCAAGGGCAATGGCGCCGCCCGGGAGGGTGTTGGGCATGAAGCTGGCGGAATTAAGAATCGAGCGGTTGTAGATCAACGGTTGCGCCACCGCGCATCCGAAGATTGAGCAAACGAGCCAGACGCGGAGCATATCGCGAGGAACGCTGAATCAGGATAGTCGAAACATTCGCGAGAAGCAAGAGCGTATTGGAGGAGCGTATTGGAGGTTCTTACTGGAACAATCGTGGCGCGAACGCGTTCAAATAATTGCGCCAATTGATCCAGGTGTGAGCGCCGGAGCTTTCATCGAATTCGGCGTGGAAGCCGTGCTGGTTGAACATCTCGACCGTCGCCTTGGTTGTCGGAAGCAGGAAGTCGTCCTTGCCGGTGCTGAACCAAAACACCTTCAGCCCCTTCTTCCAGGCGGCATTATCCAGTGCGTCGCGGTGCGTGTCCTCCCAGGAAGGGACGGCTGGAGCGGCAGCCGCGCCGGTTGCAGCACCCGCGGGCCGAGGTCCGGAGGGGCCAAACAGGCCCGAACTGAATACGCCGATGTACGCGAATTTATCGAGATGCGGGATGGCAATATTCAGGGTTTGGCCGCCGCCCATCGACAGCCCTGCTATGGCACGATGCTGCCGGTCAGTCAGGACACGGTAGTTCTTTTCGACATACGGCATGATGTCAGTCAGGAAATCGTTCTCAAACTCATCCGGCGGGTTTCTGACGCCGAAACCACTGCGCGTATGGCCGGCCGGCATCACGACGATCATCGGCCTGGCCTTCTTATTGGCTAGTAGATTGTCGAGGATAAATCCCGCGCGGCCAACGGAGGTCCACGCCTCGTCGCAATCGCCCGCGCCGTGAAGCAGGTAAAACACCGGGTACTTGTCCTTGCCGAGTTCGTACCCTGGAGGCGTGTAGACATGCATCCGGCGGAATTTCTGGAGGGCGGTGGAGTAGTAAGTTACGGCCGCGACAGCTCCGTGAGGAACCTTCCCGGTGTCCATGAAGTCGGCGCCGGGCACATAGACCAGGCTCCAGACGTTGTTATTCGATTCGCTGATGGACGGATTGCGGGGGTCGATGGTAGCAACGCCGTTTACGTCGAAGTTATAGCGGTATGCTCCCGGGTCGAGTGGGCCGATGGTGACTTCCCAGACGCCGTCTTCACCTTTGGTTAAGGGTATTCCCTGGGAGTTTCCGGGAATGTCCGTGGCGGTGAGAACAACCTTGTCGGCTTGCGGGGCGTGGATGCGGAACGTGATGTGATGGTCCGGAAGAACATCGGGAGAAACAAAGGCTGGGGGCTGGGGCGGTCGTGGAGGCTGGGGCTGGGCGCAAACAGCCGTAACCACGAACAATGCGAGTTGAATAAACCGGGATTTCATCGCAATTCAAATTCTACGCCAAACCGCCGGAGCATAGGACGATACCCTTGCGCCAAGCCGGTTTCATTGATCGTCACCCTAGAGAACTTACCGGATTGACTTTTTTTAACTTCAGATTTATCGTTGAGAAAAGTCGCTTCTAGTGCCTTTCTCTGTGAGTTTGGCGCAATCATCCACCTGATAATGCTCCCTGGAGAGGTATATGCCACGGACGACTCGAACTAGAACGGATGCACCCACTGCGACAAGGGTGTTGGTTGTTAGCTCCTCAGATGACGACCACGCTGTCCTGCATCAGATCCTTAACATGCCGGAATGGCATCTCCAACAAGCACCGTCACTCCTGTTCGCCTTGCGGCAGTTGAGACGCGACCCGGAAATTTCCGTGATTGTCTGTGACTGCGATACACGGCCTGAAACGTGGAAGGAGATGCTGGAGAATCTCAAACTGCTTTCCGATCCGCCGCTCCTCGTGGTCACGTCCAGAATCGCCGACGAGCAGCTTTGGGCGGAGGCGCTCAATTTGGGTGCCTACGATGTCCTGGCAAAACCGTTCGATTCCATCGAAGTGAACCGGGTGCTCACGGCGGCATCCCGTCACTCGCACCGCGACCGCGCCCCTTCATTCGATCTTTCGCGGCTCGCCCTCGCCGCCGCCTATTAACATTGCGTTAACGCCGGCGCTCAAATTCCTGTTCGTTCCGCACTAAGCTAGAGAGTGAATGCGGAATATCCGGCTGCTGTTTCTCCTCTTTTGGCGACCGGCGGCAGCCATGAGCAGTATTCTCGATCAAGGCAGTTTACTGTTCGCCAGCATAGCGGTTGTGGTGATGTCGCTGTTACTGCAACTCAGCCTGGGGTTGCGCATTACATTCACTTTTGCGCTTGCGCCCCTACTGGTGTTGGCCGCGGTTTATGCTCCCGCCACACTGCTGTTCACGAATCTGTTTGCGAGACTGGGCGGATTGGGAGTCGTCTTTCAACGCGATTATAGTCCCTTACTCACCTGTACGGCGATGGCTTGGAGCGCCGCCACGATGCCCTTGCTCCTGGCCACACGTACCGCCTCCGGCCCGGTCCTGATCGCTATCGCAGTCCTGGACGCCTTCTACTTCCTGGCGCTAGTGTTCTTTGCGGTGCGCACCGTTTTCGGCACCGAGAACAGCATTGCAATCCTGGTAGTCAGCCTGTCCTGGATTCCCCTTGTCCTGTTGCCGTTCATTTGGGCGCCATTGAGTCTCATTTTGCGGTTCCTCACCTCGCCGTTCCTCATTTTCTATGCGCTGTACTATCTGCGGGGTGAGTTTTCGGGCCTGGGCGCGGGACTGCGCAGCCGGCAGCACTTCTACCGCATGCTCGAGGCTTCGGCCGTCAACCCGCACGATGCCGACGCACAGTATCAGCTTGGATTGATCTACCAGCAGCGGCGGCAATACGGGGAGGCGATTCAGCGGTTCAAGAGCGCCATTGCGATCGATGACGCGGAAACGGACGCGCACTTCCAACTCGGACGCATTGCGCTCGCGCAAGGACGCCTGCAGGACGCACTGGACGAGTTTCGGATCGTGATCAATCAGAATGAGAAACACAGCTCGAGCGAGATTCTGCGCGAGCTGGGCGAACTCTATGTCGCGGCGAAGCAGTTCAACGACGCGCTCGAGAAGCTTCAGATCTACGTTGAGCGGCGCGAGTACGATCCGGAGGGACTCTACTTCTACGGTTTCACTCTGCAGCAATTGGGCCGGCTCGGTGAAGCGCGCCAGATGTACAACCGCGCCGTCGAAGCCGCCCGAACCGCACCCCACTTCCGCCGCCGCTACGTGGCGCAGTGGAGCCGGCTAGCCCAGAAGCAATTACGTAGCCTTCCCAAGACATGACAGAGGTTGTGAACTCTGTAGCGCACCCCCCAAACCCCGTGCTAAACTAACGAATTCAGAGGGTGTAGTGTGCGAGTGTTCTTGTCCGCCACAGCCCGGATGCGTGAAGGCTGGTGGATTCAGCGTCAAGAGCAAGCGCTTACCCGTTTCACGCAAGGACAGTTTTTCTTAAGTTGTACTGGACAGGTGGGTGAGTGGTTAAAGCCAACAGACTGTAAATCTGTCCCTCCTTGCGAGGTACGAAGGTTCGAATCCTTCCCTGTCCACCAGGTTTTCGTTTCGGGCCGTTGTAGCTCAGATGGTAGAGCGCGTCCTTGGTAAGGACGAGGTCACCGGTTCAATCCCGGTCAACGGCTCCAGGTTTTTTTGCAGCCACCAATCACCATCAATTAGTTTTAAGAACTCAGGACCATGGCAAAAGAGAAATTTGACCGTAGCAAGCCGCACGTGAACATCGGGACGATCGGGCATATCGATCACGGCAAGACCACGCTGACGGCGGCGATCACGAAGGTGCTGGCGAAGCACAATCCCAAGGTGAAGTTCCGTTCGTTCGACTCCATCGACAACGCACCGGAAGAAAAGGCGCGCGGTATCACGATCGCGGTGGCGCACATC